>ENA-OPDT01000465-OPDT01000465.1-human-gut-metagenome-genome-assembly--contig:-NODE-465-length-14571-cov-1.819647_pt1 | contig 14571 bp, 7 predicted proteins | sample MGYA00241627_ERZ501517 | MGnify/ENA primary metagenome ERZ501517 (study PRJEB25962, sample SAMEA2042435) | human gut metagenome | biome: human gut; feature: human-associated habitat; material: faeces... | reverse complement strand
CGTGTTTGCTGGCGTCCCTGGCGGGATTCGAACCCACGGCCTTTCGCTTAGGAGGCGAACGCTCTATCCTGCTGAGCTACAGAGACTTATATTAAATTGAGACTGGCAACGATCACTTTTCCCCGTAAGGCAGCTGGTAGAGCACAACCTTAGGAGGAGACGGTTCCGGAAAGCTTGCCTTTACGGGAATTGCTACTGCAAACAATAGCAAAACAACAGAAAGCCTTCGGTTACGGGCAAGTAATATACGAAGTAAAATAGGTCAATTGAGTGGCTTACAATTTGACCCGATTGATACAGGATCTAAACCGTATGATGCAGGATGCATATATTACATAAAGTATACTTTGGAGACATTGCCTGAAGATGATGAATTATATGCTGACTTGTTAAAATTCATTGAAGCATACGAGACGTATTATGACAAAGTTTATGTAAAATTGGGGAAAAGTAAGAATACGAAAGAAGGTGAAAAGTTGTCGCCGAGAGATCAGATCAATAAAATATCTGAATATATTAATGCAAAAGGATTCAAATATGATGAGAATTTATTAGCCAATTTCTATCTTAGCTTGAAGGCAAAACCGTTTGTCCTTTTGGCCGGAACCAGCGGAACCGGCAAAACCAGACTGGTTCGATTATTTGCTGAGGCAATAGGTGCATATGGTGATGGTCGTTATAAACAAGTGGCGGTGAAACCTGATTGGTCTGATTCTACGGATCTTTTTGGACATGTAAATTTGGATAATCATTTTATCCCGGGAGCAATTATTGAATTTATAAAAAAGGCTGCAGATGATCAACGTAAACTGCCTTATATTTTGTGCCTTGATGAAATGAATTTGGCTCGTGTTGAATATTATTTCAGTGACTTTCTTTCTGTTATGGAAACAAGGGATTGGGATGAACATGAGATAATTACAGACAAGTTGATTCCAAGGAGTTGTTATTGCGGGGACAAGAACGCAGAAGACCTATATTCGAATTTAATGATACCTGAAAATTTGTACATAGTGGGAACCGTTAATATGGATGAAACCACATTTCCGTTTAGCAAAAAGGTGTTAGACAGAGCAAATACCATAGAATTTTCATATGTTGATTTTGATTTGTCTGATGAGATTTTAGTGAAAAAACCTGAAGCCGTAGTTGTAGACAATGAATTTTTAAGAGCAAATTATTTGAGATTAAGAATAGATTGCGTCGATCAATGGGAAGATGTCATAACAATAAATGATAGGATATCTAACATAAATTCTGTTTTACAGAAGGGAGATGCACATTTTGGATATAGAGTGCGGGATGAGATAGTCTTCTACATGCTGTATAACAAAAAGTTTGGGCTGCTATCTGACAGAGAGGCGTTTGATAACCAGATAATGCAGAAAGTACTTCCGCGTATTCAAGGAAGTTCGGAAAAATTAGCAAATATTTTAAGGGAATTATTCAAACTTTGTGCTGGACCGTATGCACAGAAAAACGGACAGACAGACGCTCAAAAGATGGAAAATTATTTAATGGAGAACAACACGGTTGATTTCCCCAAAAGTGCTGAGAAAATATGTAAAATGCTTAGGAGATATGAAGACGATGATTTTACCTCTTTCTGGGTCTAATCAAATAATTGATGTGGTTGCCTCGGATATACGCGTCACTGTTAAGAGAAGAAAGGAACCTTCTCTTTCTTCTGATGCTCTTTCACAACAGCAATCCAAGATTGAAATATGGGGTAAAATTGAAAAACTTAATATTGCGGGAAACGAGTGTGGTATATCCGGAGAAAATTATGCTCTTGAGGAAACAGAACCTTTATTTTTTGAGCAATCGGATTATATCGTAAGCGCAAAGTCGTTGAAAAACAAACCATTGTATTTTGAACATGCAGATAAGCATATAAGAGAAGCGATTACAACGGTAGATGATGATGAACCGAATCGATTAACCGGAGTAATTAATTTTGGTAATGACGTGGGGTACTCAAATCTTATCTTTTATGATTCTTTGGGGAATCGTTTGTTAATTGAAATAGAGGTATTTCCATCCAAACTTTCGTATAAAGATGATTACGAATTGATTCGAAACGATATAAATGAGATGGTTGAAGAGGCGGTTATTGATTTCATTAATTCCACCTATTCATTAGGGACAACATGTGAATCAAGAACTAATGTGCCGGCAATTTTCTTTATGCTTATTAATCAGCTTTTTGATAAGTACTATAGAGCAACTAAGGTAATAATGCAAACTCCGAATCATAAATTGTTAAAAAAACACACAGTGGTTCCGAGTCATAAATTAAAGCAGATGGATAGCAAAACTATATTGTGGCTAGAAAAGCATCCGGACCAGATAAGTTGTGATAATGGGAAAAGGACGATTAACAGAGCTCTTGGGGTTCAGAAGAATATTACATATGACACAACTGAAAATCAGCTGGTTAAATTTATGCTTATAAACACTCTTAAGCAATTACTTAAGTTTAAACGCATGTATTTGGCAAGTTTTAAAGAACCTGATAAAATGGCGGATTCTATGGTGGTGGAAAGAATTGATGATATGGTATCTAAGATTAGCGGACAATTGAAAAATCCGATTTTTTCAGATGTTTCAAGACTTAAAGACGTCAATACTATGTCATTGGTATTTCAAATGGCACCGGGATACAGAGAATTGTACAGATATTTTGAATTAATTCAGAGGGGAATATCTTTTAGTGGCGAGATATTTAGCTTTTCGGTAAAAGAAACCTCTACATTATATGAATATTGGTGTTTCATTAAGCTCGTTGATATTATGAAGAGAAAATATACACTTTTGGATGATGGCGGTGATATTATAAAAACGAGTAGAAAAGGGATTACAGTTACGATATCGAAAGACAGCAAATCGCGGGTGCGCTTTCTTGATACAAATACAGGGGATGTTTTTGAACTAATCTATAATCCCGGTGAGTACCCGTCGGATACAGTAAAACAAATTCCCGATACTGTACTTAAACTTACAAAAAGAGTAGGTGTTGAAGGAAAAAAAGCTGAATTTCAATATGTATTTGATGCCAAATATAAAGTTGAAATGAACCCAGATGAACATTATCCGGACAATGAAAAGAAACCGGGACCGAAAGTGGAAGATATCAATACTATGCATCGATATAGGGATGCAATTGTTGTAAAAGATGGAAATATTAGTGAAAAATTGATGTTTGGAGCATATGTACTTTTTCCGTACCCAAATGACAAAGAAGAGTATCGATCCCATCAGTTTTGTAAAAGTATAGATACGGTTAATATTGGCGGATTACCGTTTATGCCCGGAAAAACTAAAATAGCGGAAGAATTATTGACAAAGCTTGTTGGGGAATCAGATGCCAGTGCATATGACAAAGCAATTTTGCCAAGGGGAATTGAAGAAAAATTAGAAAAAGTTGATTGGACAAGGGAAGATGTTCTTGTTGGATCACTGGGATCAAGAGAACAATGGAAGGAATGTTTTAATAAAAAATACTACTATGTTCCGGTTGGAAGTATGGACGAAAATTATCATCAGATCGATTATATTGCGATTTATCATTCAAAAAAATTATTCGGAGAAGATGCAGGAGTTAGTTACTATGGTGAGGTGATAGAAACTGCCGTTGTTCCTCGAAAAGAGATTAATGATCTTGGCGGACGAACTAATCCGAGCGCTATGTGCTATAAGTTCACTGTAAAGAAATGGGTAAGGCTTAATTCAAAGATAGAATTTGAAAAAGATTGGGTGTATCGACCAAGATACAGTAATTTCTTTTTGCTACATAACAGCAAATCTACCTTTGAGTTGTTTAATATTAGGACAGAGGCGGATTATAGATTAGTTTATGAACTCCGTAGAATTCGAGATAATTTGAGAGTTCAGGATAATGCAAGAGAACTGTTTGTAAAAATTAATGATACGGTATCGGTATATAATGATGAACTTTATATTCGAATATATAATTCGGGAAGAGAGTTATTTAGAATCAAAACATCGTCATTCGTAAAAACGCCAAGTATTGTATTCGAGGGACTAAGGAAATATATAACATAATCGGTAGGACAAAGCGACGAATATATTTTGTGAAGGGGGGAGTGCAATTGGAGGAAGAAAGAATTTACGAAGTCTTTAAAAAATTTGAAATACTAGTTCAAGGGCAAACGATATCAAAAGAAAAACTGTTAATATCTTTCGGACAGTATTTAACACAGACATTTTCAAAACGAGATCATAATATCGGTCTTATCATGCATACAGGGTCTGTTTGTTTTGACGCAATGCTTGTGACGTATGCTATGATTTTTAACCTTATTTCCAATAAGGTGGAAACGGGAGATGTCGTTAACTCATTTTCAGAGGGGGATATAGTTTTATATGGCCAGAACAAGAAGAGTCGCTATTTTTTTGGCGGATTTGTAGACGGTAGTGAGATAAGAGCTGAAATTGGTAAGAAATATATTAAACTTACACAAGGTGGCACTTCTGTAAATTATATACCGGAAAAAAGTTGGAGAAATATTGAACCTTATAATGGCGACTCGGTTCGGATGGATGGGAGAGGTATAAGAAAAAAGTCTTCACTAAGAGATGATTTTTTTGTGGAAGTATTGGGTTTTACAAAAGAAAATATTCCCAGTGTTTTAGATACGTCATGCGTTATTGTTGCACCTCGTGACAGGGTTGATTATTTAGTCAAAAATATTAGCTTGGCTTTTGGTAAAGAGAAAATTAGTTTATTGGAATTGGTAACGGCATCATATTTTACGGAGGAAGATGAGTATCGGTACGGTGGGAATGCAGGAAAGAACGAACCAACACTTAAATTTACAGCAAAAGTTTCGGCTGCAAGACAATTACTCTTGTCAAGGCGAGGAAACAGACATTTAGGGTTAATAGTATTGGGAGAAGATTCTATTTCCAGAGGGTACTCGGAATTACACGAGTTAATAAATCGTAAATCGCTTCAATATGTTTATCTTTCTTCTTCGATAGACAGTGAATTGGCGTTTGCATTAACCTCGGATATTGAGGAAACAGAGGTATTTGCATGTACAAAAGATTTCCTGTTGGAAAACAGTACTACTGATATTGCGGAAATTAATGACTATACTCTTAAACTTTCGAAACAAGTCAATACAATAATTGAAAAGGATAATAAATTAATCGTACTTGAAGAAAATGGTCTTGAAAAAGAAATTGTTTATGAATTTAAAAAGATTATTATTGCCATAAAACGCAATGAGTATAGCACAGACGGAAAAGAACGATTTATTATGCTAGCATATTCGCTAATGAAACTGTTTGTTACGGCACCCTTTCCTATGGATAGATTCTCTGTGGCCAGAGAAAAAGGAATTATTGATGTAAGCACTCCGAGAGAAAAAATTAAGGAAATGGAGGTGTTGTTAACCGAATTTCCAAATGATTTACGAGAAAAAGCCACTTTAATTGTTCATATACTGGAAAAAGTATTAGAGCGAGAGGAGAATATTACGGCTAAGTATGAATGGTTAAGGAAGTATTTATATTCACATGTTGGTGAAAAAACAGCAATTGTTGTTCCAAAGGCATACTATATAACTATGCTGAAGGGTTCAGGACTGTTTTCCGATTACTTTTTCAGAAAAAAAGATTTTACTACTCCAAATAGATTTGATAATTCACAAATGTATGAATGTGTTATTGTGCTTGGAGATTATGAGGGAAAAGCATTCAATACATTCACGTGTAATGCTGCATCAACGATCATTTCGGTTTTGTATGAAAGTGAAAAAGTAGGATACTATTTTAAGAATAAGTCAACGCACAATAGAATTAATCAATTGCAGAAAAAATCGACGCTTATTGTTACCATGCAGGAGCAAGGCGAAGCAATAACATCTGAGGAAAAAGAGACTGAAGATTTTGAAAAGGAAATGGAGGAGTATATTTTCAATGCTGATATAACTTCTGTTAATTCGGAATATAGAAGTAATACGGGATGTGAGGGTATGGTAAACACCGCCATTGCTGTGGTAACTGCTTTTGATGATGATACAAAAGCGTACCTAAGTAAGCATTATAAGGCATATGTACTGGATGAAACAATAGGTGTTGTAAAGGAGGTAGAAGTACAAGAGATTTGCGAAGGAGATTCTATAGTTTTTACAAAAAATAATGATGATACCAAAGATATTGTTACTTCGATTTTAACAAAGCTCTTTCAAGACGGCTGGTTGGATGATAGTTCAAAGAAAAATTACATAAAAGCTAATTTATGGAAAAATTCATTAGTTGACTTTATGCATGCACAAAGATTGACAGCCAGGAAAGTTGCGGAGTTATTACTGAAAGATGGTGCAACTGTTCATGAGCAAACAATTTTAAATTGGCTTGATGAGGACTCGCACACAGTGGGCCCGAGAAATGTAGATTCAATACGACATATAGGAAATATTACCGGTGTTGACGAACTTAGAGATAATCCGGAAGAGATATTCGAAGCTTGTCGAGAGATAAGGTCAATTAGAAGAAAAATTTTGGACCAAGTAGGAACTGCAGTCGTTAATAAATTGAGCGGGAGGATTACCAAAGAGGGATCCGGTATGAATTTTATTTTTGAAAAAATAGACACTCTTGCGGAAATAAAGAGAGTAGAACGCATTGCACAAGTCGAAATGGTTGTTCCCGCGGGAATGGCCAACAGACCGATTTTTATTTAAGGGGGATATATGACAGACAAACAGAAGATGATAAAAACCAGAGATGAATATATCGAATTAGTAAAAAAAGAACTTATGGGACCGGGATCGGAAATTTCTATTCCTGACGAGGAACATGAGCTTATTTCGGATGCTCCAAATACGAGATATTCTGTAGGTGTTCTTTTTACTCAGAATACCAAAATTAATGCTGATAACAATGATGCGTCGCGTGTAGAGGAATTAGACAGCGATGTGCAGCCTGAAGAGGAAACGATAAAAATCGATAATGAAGAAGGATTTGTGAAACACCATCATGCAGAGGAGAACGCTGATGAAGAAAACCTTGATGAGGAGATTGGATTGGCCACACAAAATATGCCGTCTTCCATGGGAATTACTTTCTTTATTAAGGGAGACTGTAATAGGGTTAATTGCAGCATAAGCTTTGCAACATATAGAAAAGCATTGGCTATTGATTGCCGTATCCCGTATGACAATATACCGGAAGATTATGAACTCCCGGAGGAACTCAATTATTGTGTTTATTTAGACAGAAAAGAAAAAACTTTACGATTAACATCCGGAGGATTGAAAAGAAAATCTATAATTGCAATAAAAGAGAGAGATTTGTTCGGAGGGGATGAATATGGCATCATTGCTATGATGTACAAACTTTCCGATCAGCTTGGAAAGGGATATGTCAGAGAACCGCATTATTGTGATGTTGAATTGGATTTTACTAATTCCGATTATATTGATCAAAATAAAAAGTTGGATGAAACGGGAGCAAAGATTACTGCACTGCGGAGAAATATGGGTAATGATATATGGTCATTAACGATTATGTTTGTTAATGATGATACTGGGAAATCGAGCGCAAAACTTTGCCTTTTTCAGCCTGAAATAAGGATTAACAGTGAAAATAATGAATTTACTTTTGTTGAGTATGGAGAAAATGTTGATATTTTTGATTTAAATGATGAAGAACAGTCACTTGCACTTCAATATCGAAATAAAAAAGTATACGGAACAGGTCTCGGGACTTCGATTTCGTGGAATGTAGATGAAGTGGGAAGGGGAGAGGTATATAGTAATTATTTTCCCGTGAGTGAAGTTCCGTCTATGGATTTTAATCTTCCGTCAGATTCGAAAGTAACTAAAGAAGTATTGTCCATGAAGTACATGTCGGATTTGGTAAAAGATGAAAAAAAAGTTAAATGTGACAAACTTTTATTAATTGTAGAAGCTTATGACAAGTGGATAGAGGACATTAAGCAAAGGACAGAGTCTTTAGATGCAAAGTATCAGCATATTGCTGAAAAGAATATTTCCGGTTGTGAAGCTGCTTCCGAGAGAATGCACGAAGGAATTGAAATACTGGAAGCCGATGAACTATCGTGGAATGCATTTCAATTGGCGAACAGAGCTATGTTTATGCAACGAGCTCATTTAAAACTTCAAGAAAAAACCGCTGATGTAAGCAGATATCCTTATGATGAACAACTGACGGATTTATTGGATAGAATAAATTATTATAACGTTGAAGAAATTCTGGAAGATCCATATTCATGGAGACCTTTTCAGATAGCATTTCTATTGATGAGTATAAAATCCATAGTTGAGGATAGCTCGAATGACAGGGAGCTGGTCGATCTGATATGGTTCCCGACAGGTGGTGGAAAAACGGAGGCTTATCTCGGACTGACTGCCTTTTCTATTTTTTACAGACGACTTGCCCATAAGGAAGACTCAGACGGAACTACAGTTATTATGCGGTATACGTTAAGACTTTTAGCGGCCCAACAGTTTACACGTGCGTCCACTCTTATTTGCGCATGTGAATATATCCGAGTTGATGCAACGGATAAAAAGCCGATCTACGGAAAATATGATTTGGGGGCTGAACCAATAACTATTGGCTTGTGGATTGGCGGTGATCATACTCCCAACAAAAATGTTAAGGCCAAGTTTGAACTAACACAGTTGTATAAAGCAACTGTAGAGGAATTGGATTATCAAAAGGACCGACATAATAAGTTTCAAGTTCTTAAATGTCCATGGTGCGGAACAAAGATGGTTCAAGATAAGAGAGGACATAAGAAGATAGGAGAATGGGGCTACAGAATGAAAAATAATACTCATTTTGAATTATTCTGTCCTCAGGAAGCGTGTTTTTTTAATATACAAGGAAAGTTGCCAATACAGATTGTTGATGAAGAATTGTATCAAAATCCGCCGACATTATTGTTTGGAACAGTAGATAAGTTTGCCATGCTACCTTGGAATCCCAGAATAGGTGTGTTTTTTGGAATCGGCAGAAAAAATAGAACTCCCGAACTTATTATTCAAGATGAATTGCATTTAATATCAGGTCCGTTAGGTACAATGGTTGGGCTGTATGAGGCGGCTATTGATGCTATTTGCAGCAGCAAAGGGAACAAAACCAAAATTATAGCGTCAACAGCTACTATCAGACGTGCTGCAGAGCAATGTTCATCTCTGTATGACAGAGAAGTTTGTCAATTTCCACATCCGGGAATTGACGCAGAAGACTCTTTTTTTGCAAGAGAATCAGTAATTGATTACGAAAAAGGGGTATATGGAAGGAAGTATGTTGGATTAATGCCGTCAGGTAAGACAAAGGCAATGATGGAGATTAGGTCTATAGCAGCATTACTTCAGAAAATTCATACAATGAATTTACCGGATGAAATTAAAGATAAATATTGGACACTTACTGTATATTTTAATAGTTTGAAAGATTTAGGAAAGTGTTCAACGCTTGTTGATGATGATGTTAAAGATTTTATTAAACGAATGGCGTATCGTTTGGGAACAAATAAAGATGCTCGAACTATTACAAATGCGGACGAATTGACAAGTCGAGTATCTACTACTCGTTTAAATGAAACTTTAGATAAACTCGAAAAACTTACATACAGTAAAGAAAACATTGAAAACAAAAGATGGCCATCAAATATTTTGTTGGCTACAAACATGATTTCCGTTGGTATAGATGTGGCACGGTTGAATGTAATGCTACTTGTCGGGCAACCTAAGCTGACAAGTGAATATATTCAAGCATCGAGTCGTGTCGGAAGATCATATCCGGGAGTAGCTTTTACTATGTATGATGGCTCTAAGAGTAGGGATAGATCACACTATGAACAGTTTGTGGGATACCATGAATCTTTTTACAAACATGTGGAGCCGACGGGGGTTACACCTTTTTCAAAACCAGCAAGAGACAGAGCACTACATGCTATTATAATTGCTTTACTGAGACAGTTGGTTCCGGAATTAACTCCGGAAAATGCTGCGGGAAAATTTACTCGTGAAAAATATAAGAAGGAGATCGATTCGATTGTTGAATATATTGTTACCAGAAATAATGATATTATCAGCAAGATAAATCCCGGAACTGATACCGAGGAAAATGAAATTCGAGAGGAAATATCTGTATTTTTAGATAGCTGGGAGAATCTAGAAGAAGGATACGAAGATGATCATTTCTTTTATGGTGAAAAGTATATGATTAATTATCCTGAAGACGGTGATGCAAGGCTGATGAAAGCATATAACACAGGTAAAAATGATAATGCATTTGATACCATGACATCCATGAGAAATGTCGATATTTCGGTTGGAAGCAGTGTATTAATATGGAAGGATTAAGAATATGGACTCTGAATATGAAAAAATTCAATTAAATAAAATCACACATTCGGTAAGAGCGTCCCAAGCGGTTCTTCAATACGGAGTCGGCGCAATGGTTGACTTCCCGGAGCAGACGTTAATGACTGCCGCACCTGAAACATGGGAAGGAAATGTGGTTGAGATACATGATGAACGATTGGAAAAAGTGCTTCATGTTGATTTCTTTGGGATGCCGGGAAGCAAGGATGACGGAAGATATCAGAGCGGTATTGCATATGCAAGATTTCCGGAGTGGTATTTTTGTCCTCGATGTAGATCTTTTAAACCACTGAAAGATTGGATACAGGAATATAATGCCAGCCCCAAATGTAAAAAGTTGAATGAAAAGGATCCCTATATGGTTAAAAATTTAAAATGTCCATCGTGTTTTCAAGAACTGGTGGTAGCGCGTATCATTGTTGCTTGCGGACACGGACACATTGATGATTTCCCTTGGGTAAAGTGGGTTCATGCCAAAAATCTTTTTGGAGCAAAAAAAATCTGTGAAAATCCAAGACTTAGGTTTACAACAAGTGCTTCATCAACAGAGGGATTGGAAGGACTAACAATTACATGTGAAAATTGTCATGCAAGAGCAACACTTAAGGGAGCATTTGATAAAAATGCGTTAGTAAATCTTGATAAGGCTACAGGATATGAATATGGGTTTGCGTGTACAGGACGGCATCCCTGGAAGAATACAAAAGAATTTTGTGAAGAATATCCGCATGTTTTGCAGCGTGGTGGATCTTCGGTATATTTTCCGATGATTGTCAGTTCATTGGTGATTCCCCCTTACTCGAGTCAATTGACAGCGAAAATACAGAAAAGTGTTTTTTTCTCCGACTTAAAAAAGGCAATAACAGAATCGATAAAAACATTATCCGATATGGGGATTGAAACTTCACAGGAAATGAAAGAAAAAGTCATTTCACAGAAGATCAGTGAATATGCCTCAAAAATAGGGCGAGATATAGGACAAACAGAAGATGCTGTAAAACCTATACTGATGAGAAGATGGAGTAACATAGCTGATGATAACTACACTACTACAGGTGTTAAATACAGAGCAGAAGAGTATGAAGCTTTAAGCGGAGAAGTGGTACAAGAGGATAAAAACGGAGAATTCATGCGTGAAGCTACATATGTGGAACAATTTGGTTTGCCGTGTGTAAAAAATATATCTTTGATTCACAAGGTAAGAGAAGTTCAAGCTTTAGTAGGTTTTTCGAGACTGGAACCATTGGACGATGATAATTCGAATAATGGCGGAAAAATTAAGAAGGTTTTGATAAAAGAGGATAGTACGAATTGGTATCCCGGATATGATGTTCGCGGTGAAGGTATTTTTATAGAGTTGGATGAGGATGCCATTGATGCATGGAGAACAAATAATATCGGAGTACAACGTCGTGTTGATCATCTTAATGAAAATTATGCTAAATCGTATTATGGAGATATTCGCCCCAGAACTATATCTGCTAAATTCCTTTTGTTACATACACTTTCTCATTTGCTAATGAAACAACTGAGTTTTGAATGCGGATATAGTATAGCATCAATTAAAGAAAGAATCTATTGCAGTGAGGCCTCAGAAGGGAAAAATATGTCAGGTATTTTGATTTATACGGCAAGTGGTGACTCAGAGGGAACTATGGGAGGACTCGTCCGGCAAGGAAGACCAGATACATTTCCTACAATTTTTAAGAGAGCTATAGAAAGTGCTATGACTTGCTCGAATGATCCGGTGTGTAGCTTAAGCATGGGACAGGGACGAGATTCTCTCAATTTGTCTGCTTGCTATGCCTGTACTCTCGTGCCTGAAACAAGTTGTGAGGAATTTAACGTGTTTTTAGACAGAGGAGTAATAGTTGGAACTTACGAAGAACCAGAAATAGGGTTTTTCTCACACTATATTTATCAAAAAGAAAATATGACAGTGTTAAAAAAGGGGGATGAAGAAAAAACCGAGAGAAAGAATCAGCTTCTTATAACTGAAGTGGGAATGGATTTGAAAAATGTAGATTATACCGATGTATGGAGAAATATGCTTCAGTTTTCTTTGAATAAGCATGAAAAAGAAGTGATTAAAGAAATGATTTCTAAAGCAGAAGAGTATCAGAACAGTGAAAAGCCATATCAGGCAGGAACTTTTCAAGTGCTGGGAGACTCGAACTACTATAATGTCGACCTGTATTGGCCCAAAGCTAAAATAATGATATTTGGAGCTGAGAATGATGAAGAGTATACTATAGCAGCAAAAAGCGAGTGGAAGTGTTATTATTTGGGCTCCGAGGATGTTAATGCTGATAGTATATTGTCTGCGTTGAAGGAGAAATGATATGGCAATAATGATACCGGAAATGCCGAGAGATTATGATCCGGTCAGTTTGGAAGGAGCTATGTTTGATGCACTGAAGAAATTACCGGAAGATTATTATATTGTACATTCTTTTAAGAATGTATATGTAGAAGAAAATATACTTCATGAGGGGGAGGCAGATTTTGTTATTTTCAACCCAACAAAGGGGTTGCTATGTATAGAAGCTAAAGCGGGCGCTGTAAATTATGAGGACGGATATTGGAAATATGCAAGTGGTCATATTATGAAACACGGAGGTCCTTATAATCAGGCAGCAGGAAATAAGTGGGATTTATTGAATACTGTACAAAACAGTGCATTAAAAGATATTGTCCCGAGGTGTAAGTTTTTACATGCAGTTTGGTTTCCATCAATTTCCAAAGAAAAAATGCGTGGTATTAAATTCCCCCAAGAAGCAGATCGGCAGATTACACTCACTATGGAAGCACTGGAAAATTCGGAACCTTATATTAGTGCGATATTTGCTATTGAGCTTGAAAATCATATTAAGACAGACTTAAGCAGCCAAGATGTAAGACGTATTATCAGAGAGATTATATGTCCGGAGTTTAACATCTTTCCATCTAAAAGTTTTGACAGTGATTTAAAGAAGATTGTTTTTCATAGATTGCTAAAGGAGCAGGAAGGACTGTTAAATTATTTGGTTGAGCAAAAATCAGCGGGTATTTAAGGCGCAGCGGGGACGGGGAAAAAAAAGATTGCTGTTGAAAAAGCAACCCGACATGCTGTTAACGGAGAGAGAGTTTTGTTCCTTTGTTACAATGTTATGCTTCGAGATTATTTAGACAGTGAATATCATCATGAGATGATAGATTATATGACAATAGATAAATTCGCGTGTAAAATTGGAAAGACAGAAGAGCCGAATTATCAAATTACGGAAGAAAGAGTTTTGGATATGTACATTTCGGGTGCATTCCCATATAGACATGTGATTGTAGATGAAGGCCAGGATTTTGGACGCGAGGAAATAGAGGAAGCTAATTTGCTTCAAACAATTCATGATGCTGTTATTGATAATGATGAGGTAGAAGGCACGTTTTATGTATTTTATGATCGGCTACAACTTATTCAGGCCTCTCGAATTCCGAAGTATATTAGTGAAGCCGATTGCAAACTAACCCTATATAAAAATTGCAGAAACACAGAAAATATTGCGATAACATCATTGAAACCGATATCACAGAGAACCCCCAAACTGTATGACGGGGCAATAAAAGGTGTACCGGCAAGAATACATTTCAGAGAAGATTCGCAGGAAGCTATAGAGAGAATCGAAACACTGATAGATGAATTAAAGAATGAAGGTATTACGGACGTTGTCATTTTGACTTGTAAAAGTGAGTTTAAGAGTATCCTTAAAGAGAACAGTGATAATGGTACTTTCAAGAAAAAAGTTTTTACAACATGTAGAAAATTCAAGGGTTTGGAGGCGGATGCAATTATTCTTATAGATGTCGATGAGGATACTTTTGGCAGTGAAGCTGTTCAACGTTTTTATGTTGGTGCTTCACGAGCCAGACTTCGCTTGGAAATTGTGACGACAATGACAGATGAAAACTGTGAGAAAGTTCTTCGGGAAGTAGTTGACTACAAAAAGAAGATTAAAAATGCTAAAAGAGAATTGGCATTAGCGTTTAATACAATGCCAATTATAGAGTGAAACCGGTTGTAAATATGACGGCCCTTTTTTTCAAAAAAAGGTTGATATATGTTGCGCAGTATTGCTTGAAAGGAACGAGGCAGTATGAAAACCATTCGCGTAGTCGCAGCCGTAATCTGCGATTCCATAGAGCA
>ENA-OPDT01000432-OPDT01000432.1-human-gut-metagenome-genome-assembly--contig:-NODE-432-length-14992-cov-4.785700_pt1 | contig 14992 bp, 15 predicted proteins | sample MGYA00241627_ERZ501517 | MGnify/ENA primary metagenome ERZ501517 (study PRJEB25962, sample SAMEA2042435) | human gut metagenome | biome: human gut; feature: human-associated habitat; material: faeces... | reverse complement strand
ATAATTGGTATAAAAACAATTTAACTGCTTATACAAAGTATTTAAGTAAAGATGCAGTTTATTGTAATGATAGAAACCTTGCAAGCGAACATGGTTATTCAACAACAGATAGTTTTAGGTATTATTCACTCGAAAGAATAAGAACAAATAAACAACCAACATATAACTGTATAAATATGAGGGATGCATTCAGCGTAAATAATACAAGTGCAAAACTAGATTACCCCGTTGGATTAATGACAATAGATGAACTGAGTTATGCAGGAGGAGAAACAGGTGAGCCATTAACTGCACCATATATATGGTATTACACTAATGCAAATGGAGAAAGTAGTTATGCAAGTGCAACATTCTGGTCCCTTTCTCCTAGTGGCTGGTTTAGTTCTGGCTCGTACGTTTGGTTCGTCCTTGGTTCTGGTTCCCCTGGCATCTTGGGCGAAGGCGGCATCTTCTACTCACTCGCTGTGCGCCCCTCAGTATCTCTCTTGTCTTGTAATCTGATATCTAGAGGAAACGGAAGTCCAGAAAATCCTTACGTTGTTTATACAGGTAGTGGAGTATGTGAATAGATCCCGTTAACTTAACTGTGTCTAACGATTAAGTTACTAATATAATTATTATAAAGTAATCTAAGGGTTAAATGATAATTTATATTTATCTAAATTTCTTTAATTTAAGTAAAAAATCTTGTGAGTCACAGTTTGTTTAAAAAGGTCAAAGGATAAGTAGGTAAAACTACTTTTTTCTTTTAATTTTTTATGGAATATGGTATACTTTTAATCGGATGTGAAAGTTATGGATAAAAGTAAAATTAGAAATTTTAGTATAATTGCTCATATAGATCATGGCAAAAGTACTTTAGCCGATAGAATACTTGATGTGTGTGGTAATGTAACTGAAAGAGAAAGAAAAGAACAACTTTTAGATAATATGGATATTGAAAGAGAAAGAGGTATTACTATTAAACTAAATGCAGTTGAACTTAAGTATAAAGGTTACACTCTACATTTAATAGATACACCAGGACATGTAGACTTTAGTTATGAAGTAAGTAGAAGTTTGGCTGCATGTGAAGGTGCAATACTTGTGGTGGATGCAACTCAAGGAATTGAAGCACAAACTTTGGCTAACTTGTATTTAGCTCTTGATAATGATTTAACTATTATTCCTGTTATAAATAAAATTGATTTACCTAATGCAGACCCTGAAAAAGTAAAAAACGAACTTGTTAAGACTATTGGTTTTGATAGGAATGAGATACTTTGTGTAAGTGGTAAAACAGGTGAAGGTGTAAAAGAACTTATGGATGCTATAGTTGAAAGAATACCATCTCCAAAAGGTACTGATGATAAATTAAGAGCTTTAATATTTGACTCATACTTTGATAGTTATAAAGGTATAGTTGCTTTAATAAGAGTAGTGGATGGAACTGTTAAATTAAAAGATAAGATTAAAATGATTAGTACAGATGCTGTATATGAAGTAACATCTTTAGGTAAAACTACTCCAAAAGATAGTCCAAGAGATAGTTTAAGTTGTGGAGAAGTTGGATATATTACAGCGAGTATTAAGAGTATAGAAGATGTAAAAGTGGGAGATACTATTATACATGAAGGCGATGATTTAGAACCTTTACCTGGTTATAAGCCTATGAAACCAATGGTATTTAGTGGAATATTTCCAATAGATAGTAGTAAATATAATAACTTGAAAGAGGCTTTAATGAAGTTAAAACTAAATGATGCAGCACTTACTTTTGAACCTGAAAAATCTGATGCTTTAGGTTTTGGCTTTAGATGTGGTTTTTTAGGACTTTTGCACATGGAAATAGTTGAAGAGAGAATTGAAAGAGAATTTAATATAGAACTTATTGCAACAAGTCCAAGCGTTATTTATGAAGTAGAGTTAACTAATGGGGAAATACTTAGTATTGATAGTCCAAGTAAAATGCCTGAACAAAGTAAAATTAAATGTGTTAAAGAACCTTTTGTTAAAACAGATATATTTGTGCCAAATGAGTATGTTGGTCCAGTAATGGAGTTATGTCAAGATAAAAGAGGTATTTATAAAAGTGTTAACTATATAGATGAAAAAAGAGTAGATGTAATATATGAACTTCCTTTATCGGAAATTGTGTATGACTTCTTTAATAAATTAAAAAGTTTTACTAAAGGTTATGCTTCATTTGATTATGAGTTTATTGGTAACAGGGAGAGTAAACTAGTTAAATTGGATATTCTATTGAATGGAGTTGTAGTGGATGCATTAAGTGTAATCGTACACAAGGATAACGCTTATAATCGTGGTAAGACTGTTGTTGAAAATTTAAAGAAGATTATTCCAAGACAGATGTTTAGTGTTCCTATTCAGGCTAGTATTGGTACAAGGGTTATTGCAAGGGAAACTATAAGTGCAATGAAGAAAGATGTGCTTGCTAAGTGTTACGGGGGAGATGTAAGCAGAAAGAGAAAACTACTTGAAAAGCAAAAAGAAGGGAAAAAACGTATGAAGCAAGTTGGTAGTGTTGAAGTACCACAAGAAGCATTTTTAAGTGTTTTAAGTGTTGATAAGAAAGAATAAGACTAGTTTTTATTCTTTTTTTTATGGAAATTTTTTTAACAGATTTTAAAAATTGGTAACAATTAATATCTAAAAATGTATTTAATTAATTACAATTGTAGTTTATAAGGTTCAAAAATGCTTTGCAATTTTAAAAATTGGGCGATTTGACACTATTTTTTATATGTGGTAAATTTAGGAGGATGTAAGAAATGTATTTCTAATTATATAATAAAAAGTTTGTAATGATGAAAAGCAGATTATTTTATTATGTTAAATATTGGAGAGGAGAAAAATGAATTATTATGATGAAATAAAAAATATTCTAGTAGATAATGCCATTGAAAAAAAGGTTAGAGAATATAAGAGTAATCAAAAAGATTTAGAAAGTTACTATAATGTTGGAAAACTTTTAGTAGAAGCACAAGGAGGAAAAGAAAGGGCTAAGTATGGTAATGGTCTTATCAAAGAATATTCTAAGAAACTTACGAATGAACTTGGTAAAGGATATTCAACTAGAAATCTAAAATATATGAGGAATTTTTACACTGTATGCCAAAAAGGGCAATCACTGATTGCCGAATTCAAGTTTCACAATATTTCATGGACATGTATTACAAAATTATTAAAATTAGATGACATTAATGCAATATTCTATTATGTTAAATGTATTAATAAAATGAATTTAACTACAAGAGAGTTAGATTCAAAATTAAAATCAAAAGAATATGAAAGACTTGATAATAAAATTAAAGAAAAATTAGTGAAACAGGAAGAGGTTACAGTAAAAGATAAAATACCAGACCCGATAGTGTTAGAAGGTCTAGAATCTAAAGAAAGACTAACTGAAAAAATAGTTCAGAAATGGATAGACGAAAACCCAGCAAGTTTTTGTGAAGCTTTAGGTGAAGGATATTCATATATTAAAAGTCAGTATAAAATTAAAATAGGTTCAAACTATAACTACATTGATGTTCTTTTATTTAATTATATATCTAATTCGTTTGTAGTGGTAGAAATAAAAGTGACTGAAATAAAAAAAGAACATATTGGGCAAATACAAACATATATGAATTATATTGATATTAATTTAAAAAAAGAGTTTCATAATAAAACAACTGGAATACTTTTAGTAAGAGAGAATAATGAGTGGTTGATTAAATATATAAATGGTGACGATGTAACTATTAGAAGATTTATAACTAGTAGTGAATGTTAAAAGAAAAATAATTAAAAAATAGTAAAACTTTTTTAAAAGGGGTGGAGTTTTTTTATTTAATTTGATAAAATAGATACGGAATAAAAGAGGTGGATTATGGATAATATAGTGTTTTTATGCTTGTTAGTATTTTTTGCTAGAATCGTTGATACTTCTTTAAGTACACTTGCTACTGTATTTATTGTAAAAGATAGAACAGTGTTTGCAGTATTGATGAGTTTTATTCAAGTATTTGTATGGTTTATTGTAGTAAGAGAAGCATTAAATTCAGCAGATAGTGCATTTTTATTAGCACTTAGTTATAGTGCAGGATATGCATGTGGTGTAATGGTTGGAATGTATTTGAGTGATAAATACATAGTATCAAATGTTAGTGTTAATATAGTAGTAAAGCAAAAAAGGGAAGTAGTAGATGCATTAATTAATCATAATTTTGCAGTTAGTGTTAGTAGAGTTAAAGGAAAAGATTTAATAAGTAATAAATATATGATATTTGTTGCTACTACAAATAAAAAACTTCCTTTACTTAAAAAACTAGTTACTGAGATAGATAGTCATGCATTTATAGTAGTTAGTGAAAATAAGTATGTAGTTGGAGGTTACAAATAGTTAGGAGGGTTACTATGAAGGTAGATGATAACTTTATTAGAAATGTTAGAGAATCTAATGATATAGTAGATGTTATTGGTGGGTATTTACCTTTAGTACAAAAAGGAAAAAATTATTTTTGTGTATGTCCTTTTCATGATGATCATTCCCCTTCAATGAGTATTAGTAAAGAAAAACAAATATATAAGTGTTTTGTGTGTGGAGTAACAGGAAATGTTATTACTTTTGTAAAGGACTATTTAAGTATTTCATTTTTAGAAGCAGTTGAGGTACTTGCAAAAAGAAGTGGAATCAATTTTAAGCTAGATAAACCTAAAGTAAATGATAAATTTAAAGAAGATTATGAAATATATAGTATAGCACTTTCTTATTATAAAAATAATTTAAATACTAAAGAAGGAGAGAATGCTAGAAACTATCTTAATAAAAGAGGTATTACTAAAGAAGCAATTGATTACTTTGATATAGGTCTTTCACTTAGTAGTGGTTTAGTTAATAGTTTAAGTAAAAAATATAATATAGATAAACTAGAAAATATTGGACTTTCATCTAATAATAAGGATTTATTTATAAATAGAATAATGTTTACTATTAGAGATAACTTGGGTAATCCAGTAGGATTTTCTGGAAGAAAGTATGATGATAGTGATGCACCTAAATATATAAATACTAAAGAAACTGATATATTTAAAAAAGGTAGTATTTTATTTAATTATTATAGGGCTAAAGATGAGATTAGAAGAAAAAAAGAGATTATTATTAGTGAAGGTCAGATGGAAGTTATTAGGTGTCATATAGTGGGTATTAATAACATAGTAGCGCTTATGGGAACTGCTTTTACTAAAGAACATTTATCTATTATAAAGAAAGAAAGAGTTAATGTTGTATTAAATCTAGATCAGGATGATGCTGGTAAACTTGCTACTATTAATATTGGTAAAACTTTAGTAGAAAATGGAATAAATCCTACTGTAATAGTTTTTAGTAAATATAAGGATACTGATGAATTAATACTTAATGAAGGAAAAGAAGCATTTATAAAAACATATGATAACAGGGTTAATTTTGTTGATTTTGAACTTAATTATTTAAAAAAGAATGTTGATTTATCTAATACTCTTGAAGTGTCTAATTATATAAATGAAAGTATAAATGTTATTAATGAAATAAATGATGATGTATTAAGAGAATTAAAAGTTAGGGAACTTAGTAAAGAGTTTGATATAAGTACTGAATTAATTAAAAGTAAACTACAGATGAAAGACAATAATAAAGTTATTGTTAAAAAGAGTACTAAAAATGTAGTGAAAAAGAGATATAATGGGGATGATATGAGTGAACTTAGAATACTTCATTTGATGCTTAATTATCCTGAAGTTATAACTATTTATGAAAGACAACTTGGGTATTTGAATGATGAAAATAGAAAGAATTTAGCAGATGCTATAATAAATTATAAAGAAAGTCATAAAATGTTTGACTATGCGGACTTTATATGTTACACTAATGTACGTGAAGACCTTACTAGAGTCATAAAAGAAGTTGAAAGTTATCCTCTTAATAATGTTGAAAGTATTAGTTATAGTAATGAGGAATTAGAGGACTATATTAATAAGGTTAAAAGAAAAAGAGTTAAGATGTTACAAAATGAAAGAACTCTTAAAATTAATGACAGCATTGATGTTAGTGAAAAGGAAGAACTAACTAATAAGTTTTTAGAAACAAAGAAGGAAGTGCTAAAATGGTAAGTGAAGGTAAAGAATTTAAGAAAGTTGTAAGTGATTTAGTTAAACTTGGTAAAAAGAAAGGGTATTTAACTGAAAAAGTTATTACTGAAAAAACTATGTTATTAAATTTAAGTGATAGTGAATTAGAAGAATTATATAAAGAACTTAAAAATAATGATATAGAAATTAAGAGTGATAGTGAGAGTGGTGGCGAAGTAGAAGGAAAAACTACTAATATTAAAAGTGTTATTAATGAGTTAGTTGAAATCGGTAAGAAACAAGGGTTTTTAACTTATGAAGTTATTGCTAAAAAAACTAGTAATTTAGACTTGGATGCTAATAGTTTGGATGAGTTATATAATGCTCTTAATGAAAATAATATAGAAATTAGAAGTGAAGATGAGAGTGATTCTGATAATAATTTGTTAGAAGATGATCCTGAATTTAATATTGAACATATTGTTAACGAAAGTAAGGATATGAGTGTTAATGATAATGTTAGAATGTATTTAAAAGAAATAGGTAAAATTAGTTTACTTAGTTTAGATGAAGAACAAGAATTATCTAAAAGAATTGCTTCTGGTGATGAAGATGCTAAGAAGATACTTGCTGAATCTAATTTGAGACTTGTTGTAAGTATTGCTAAACGTTATGTTGGACGTGGACTTTTATTTCTTGATTTAATTCAAGAAGGAAATATTGGACTTATGAAGGCAGTGGATAAGTTTGATTATGATAAAGGGTTTAAGTTTAGTACTTATGCAACTTGGTGGATTAGACAAGCTATTACTAGAGCACTTGCTGATCAGGCTAGAACTATAAGGGTTCCTGTACATATGGTTGAAACTATTAATAAACTTGCTAGAGTTGAAAGACAAATGGCACTTGATTTAAATAGGGAACCTACTGATAGTGAACTTGCTAAAAAGATGAATCTTCCACTTGATAAGATTGTAGAAATAAGAAGAATTAGTCAAGATCCAGTTAGTTTAGAGACACCTATAGGTGAAGAGGATGACTCACATTTAGGGGACTTTTTAGCTGATGAGAGAACTATGGGACCAGAAGAGTATACTGATTATACTATGCTTAAAGAGGAACTTAAAGAAGTACTTGAAACTCTTACTAAGAGAGAAGAAGAAGTATTAGAACTTCGTTTTGGGCTTTATGATGGAACATGTCATACTCTTGAAGAGGTAGGTAAAAAGTTTGGCGTTACAAGAGAAAGAATTAGACAAATAGAAGCAAAAGCACTACGTAAGTTAAGACATCCATCACGTGCTAAAAAACTTAGGGATTTCTTAATTGAATAGGTTAAAGTGTATTTCTTCTTATATAAGTGATAATGAAAAAGTGCTTGATGTTGGATGTGATCAAGCACTTCTTAGTAAATTACTTGCTAGAAGAGGAGTGTATTCTATAGCGAGTGATATAAAAGCTAATATAATTATTAATGCTAAAAAAAATTTGAGTGATTTGGAAAAAAAGTATATTACATTTACTCTTAGTGATGGAGTGCCAGAAGGAGTTGATCAAACAATTACTTTAGTACTTAGTGGAATGGGTACTTATACTATATTAGATATACTTAAAAATAGTAAAGTGTTTTTTAATAAAATTATAACTATATCTAATAATAATCATGATATATTAAGAAGTGAAATGATTAAGTTAGGTTATTATATTAAAGAAGAAGAAATAATTAAAGATAAGAGTAAATATTATAATTTAATAGTATTTGATAGAATAAAAAGAGAGTATTCTAAAGAAGAATTGTTAGTTGGGTATAATCATAAAAATAAAGTGTTACTTAAAGAAAAGAATGAATATTTAATAAATAAGTATAATAAAATATTAAATAAAACTAATAATGAAAAACTAATAAATATAGTTAACATACTAGTTAATTATAAATATTAGTTTTTTTATTGGAAAAAAGTTAATGTATCTAAACTATTTGTTCTTAAATTATTAGTTTTCTTTTTAAAATTAGTTATGGGTCTTTCAAAAGATTTTATTTCTTTAATTTCTGCTTCTTTTGCTGATTCTTTAAGAGTATTTACTGTACTAAAGGCACTTTTTACATTTTTAATTATTGGGGTTACTTGTTTATAAATAGGAATTACTTTGTTAACGGTTCCAATAGTACTGTTTAGTCCTCCAATTATTTTAGTTAAATTTAAACTAGACATATATACCACCTATTAATAGTATATTTAATTTGATAGAAATTAGTCACTTATACTTGAATAATTTTAAAAATTAGTGTATTATTATTTTAGGATAGGAGAGTAAGTTTATGCTATTTTATATATATAAATTTATGCGTATATGGGGTTGGTTTGCAGTCGTAACGTTACTTTTTTCATTATTAATAATGCTTACTTGTAGTAATATTTTTAAAGTTAGTGAAAAAAAGAGAGTTAGTTTATTAATACCTTTATATAATTTAATTATATTTTTAGATATTGTTAATATGAATAGGTTTTACTTTATACTTCTTTTGTTTCCTGTAGTCAATATACTAGTTATATATATTATGTTATATAGGTTAAGTATAGTTTTTCATACAACAAAAAATTTTGCATTTGGGCTTATATTTTTACCAATTGTGTTTTTACCTATACTTAATTTTAGTGGTAACTTAGATAATAGAAGTAGTGATGAAATAGAACAAGAAGATTTAAAAAAAGAAACTATTAATTTACTTACTGAAAGTCAAATTGATTTATTAAATAGTGAAAGTGAAAGTACTCCTAAAGTAGATAATGTATTTAAAAGTGAAATAGAAGAAATACCTGAAGCACCGGTATTTAAGGCTAATAAAATTAAATATAAAGAAATATTATTAAATGATGATAAAGAAAAAAAAATAGAAAAAGTAGAGCCTGTTATAGTAACTGAAGATATTAAGAAACCTAGTAGGTTTATTAGTGATAACTTAGATGAAATTAAGAAACAAGAAGAGAATGATAATATAGAAATTATTGAATTGTAGGTGAATATATGAATAAGAAAATCTATATCAAGTTAATATAATTAAAAACTAGTTTTTTCTTTTAAGTTTATATTCGTTATGATATAATTAATTTGTGAGTAAGGATGTGATAATATGAAACAAAGAATAATTAGTGCAATAGTAGCAATAATTATTTGTACACCTATTGTTATAATAGGAAAGTTACCTTTCTTTATAGGTGCTTCTATACTTGGATTAATTGGTTTTATGGAACTAATTAATGCTAAAGAGAAGGAAAAAAAGATACCTGTTGTTATGAAGATGATAGGGGTAGTACTTTTTGTACTTATTATGATGTATGAATGGGGTCATAAAAGATTATCGTATACTTTAAGTGATTTACTTATATTTATAATTTTATTAACTATTATGCCTATTGTATTTTTTAATAAGAAAAAGGAATATGATATAAGTGATGCTACATTTTTGTTTGGAAGTATTATATTTTTAGGTGTAGCATTCAATAATTTTGTTACTATAAGAATGATGGATTTATATATATTTATCTATTTATTATTAATTACAATAATGAGTGATACTTTTGCTTATTTTGTTGGTAGAAAGTTTGGTAAACATAAGATGTGTCCTAGTGTTAGTCCTAATAAGACGTGGGAAGGATTTGTTGGAGGACTTGCTATTTCTACAATAGTTAGTACGTTATTTTATCACTTTTTAGTAGGTGAAGAAAGTATTTTGTTATTAATACTTATAACTATATTATTAAGCATAATAGGAGCATTAGGAGACCTTGTGTTTAGTAGTATTAAAAGACACTTTGGTATTAAAGATTATGGTAATATTATGCCTGGACATGGTGGAGTATTAGATAGACTTGATAGTATATTATTTGTTATTTTAGCATTTAGTTATTTGAGTAAATTTTTATAAAGGAGAGAATATGAATTTTTTGTTAACATTAGTTATTTTAATTATTATATTAGGTTTAATAGTATTTGTTCATGAACTAGGACATTTTATTGCTGCTAAAAAAAGTGGGGTTCATGTTTATGAGTTTGCAATAGGTATGGGGCCTAAAATATTTAGTTTTAAAAGAAAAAATGATCCTACAATATATAGTTTAAGACTTTTACCACTTGGTGGGTTTAATGCAATTGCTAGTACTATGGAAACTTGTGAAGGTGTTAAAGAAAGTGAAGTATTAGAAAATAAAAGTGGATTTAAAAGATTTGCTGTTCTTGTAATGGGTATAGTATTTAATTTCATTTTATCAATTATATTACTTTTTATAAATGGTCTTATTTATGGTAGTCCTGTAACTAGTCCTTATTTAGGTAATGTTTTAGAAGGAAGTGCTGCTGAACTTGGTGGACTTAAGGAAAATGATCTTATTTTGAAGATAAATGATAAGAGTGTTAATTCTTGGGATGATGTACTTCTTGAAACTAAGTTTGGGAAAGATTTAGAAACTTATACATTTTTAGTAAATAGAAATGGTGAAGAGTTAACTATTAATGTTAGTCCTACATATAAAGAAGTAGATGGGGAAAAGACAAAAGAGTTTGGTTTTAGTTCTAGTACAAGAAAAGAAAAAGGGTTTGTTAATGCTCTCAAATATGGTTTTGTAGGAACTTATAAAAATACTCTTAGTGCATTTAATATATTAGGTAAACTTTTTACTGGTAAGGTTGGTGCTGAAAACTTAAGTGGTCCAATTGGAGTATTTAGTGTTATTGATAATGTTAAAGAAAGTGGGCTAGTTAGTTTAATATATTTAACTGCTTATTTGAGTATTAATGTTGCAGTAATTAATTTTATACCTATTCCTGTTTTTGATGGTGGAAGACTATTACTACTAGTTATTGAGAAAATTAAAGGTAAAAAGTTAAACCCTAAAGTAGAGACTACTCTAAATAATATATGTGCAATACTTTTAATAATACTTATGATTTATGTAACATTTAATGATATATTTAGATTATTTTAATAAAAATATTTTAGTACGAGAAATCGTACTTTTCTTTATAAAAAGTGTAATATATTGCACAAGCGAACAAAATTTATTCTTGAAATATGTTTAATTTTTTCATATAATCTAAATATATAGTAGAGGAGTAAAAAGAATGAATAGTTTTAATAAGAATAAAAGTGTTGTAAGTATTTGTAAGAATTATTATACTATTGTAAATAATGAAGTTTATAATGATGATAAAGTAACACATAATATGATAAATTTATATAAAGATTATATTTTTAATATGGAGAATATTACTTCAAGAGAAAGAGAAAAGATGGTTATTATTGATAACATAATGTATAAGTTTGTTACTGATAATAGTTTTAAAAGTGAGATGTGTTCTAGATTAAGTAAGTTAACTATATCTAGAGGAGTTAGTAATGTAGTAGAATATATTATGAATAAGTTAATACTTTATTTTGAGGATTATAAAGATACTATAACTAGAAATATTTACATACCTAGGTGGATTTAACTTAGGTTTTTTATTTTATAGTGTATTTTTATTTTATTTGTGGTATAATTAACTTAGGTGTTCTCGTAGCTCAGCTGGAAGAGCAACCCCCTCCTAAGGGGTAGGTCGGAGGTTCAAATCCTCTCGGGAACGCCATTATTTTTATAATAGGGGGTATTTATGAAATATGTTGAATTAAGTTTTGATAAATTTTCTAAAATAAAAGAAGTCTCTTTAGTAGAGCATGTTAAAGATATTGGAATAGAAAGTGGTTTATATTTTAGATTATTAAATAGAAAGCTTAAAAGTAATCAATTTATTACTAACTTAGATAGAAGTGTTTTTTATAAAAGTTGTTCAACAGATATAGATTCTTGTTTAGATGATTTATATAAGTATGAATATGATGTGATAACAGTGATGGAAAATCAATTAGACTATGTAAATAGTATAATTAATGATATAAAAGTTAAAAGATTAAAATAGTACTTTAAATAGTACTTTTTATTTGACTTGTTATTCTTTATATGGTAATATATTGTCTTGAATTTAGAAAAAAACTAGTGTAAAAATTTATTAACAAGATTTTTTAAACTAAATTAGGCTAATTTATTAATTTAAAGGAAATAAATTAGTTTTGAGGGGGTAAATTAAATATGTATTGTTGTTTGAAATTTTCTAAAGGATTAATTGATTATAAAACTTTTTATTCAAAAAGTTGGGATTATGGTGAAAGTATAATTAAATGTATTTTTGATGATAGAGATTCAGTATTTAGATTTAAAAGGCCAATTAGATTTAATAAATTTTTAAAACTAATAAGAAAAAGAATAAAATATAATTTGGTAAAAGAAATTACTATAAGAGATAATTGTGTTTGTATTATTGCTAGTGATTCTATTCCAAATCAAAGTCGTACAGAAATTTTTTTTGATGATAATGATGAATATAATAAATATGCTTTTGATGAGTTTAGAAAACTTAATATAGAGAATAAAAAGATTAAAGTAAGATATAAAAATTCTACTCATGTTGATGATTTTTATAAGTCGGTTGATCCTACTAAAGGATGGTTGGTTAGAGGAGTTTTTAGAGCAAGTTTATTACTTTTAATCTTGAGTACTTGTATTACTTTGCCATTTAATCCATTAATTAGCACTTTTTATACTTTTTTAAAGGCTTTTATACCATTATTAATTGGTTATAAAATTGGTCAGACTTGTCCTTTTATTCATTCATTTGTAACTAATACAATGTATCGTTATAGTAATAAAAAATATTTAGAAGATGCTCAAAAGGAAAGTAATATAAAAAGATTAATAGAAATTAATAATGAAAACAAAATTGAAAAAGAGATAAATAATGTTAAAAAGGAAATAGTTGATAAAACTAAGAAAGTTAATTATTTGATAAGTAAGTTAGATAATGAAAGTGAGATGTATTATAGAAGATTACTTTTAAGTAAGATGGATTTATATATTAGTAGTATGAAAGATGATAATAATTTAACTCTTGTAAATAAAGATTATAGTTTGATTAAATATAGTACTGATTTAGATATGATTATTAGTAATGTTATAACATTGTTAGATACAAAGAGTGAAGTTAAAGAAATGTGTGATTTAAGAAATGAAATATCTAGTATGATAAGTGATGAGTTAGAAGGGAATACTTTAACTTTAAAGAAAAAGATTTGACTTATTGTACAAAATATGGTATAATTTTAATTACTTGGAAGGGGGAACATATAATGAGTATAGTTGAATTAGATAAATATCAATTAATTAAAATAAATGATTTAGTTAAAATAGAACATGTAAGAAATGTTGGGACTAGAACTAATTTATATTCTAAATTATCTATGATATTTGGTAGAAATCAAATTATTGCTAATTTAAAAGAGACTACTTTAAAAGTTTTTGATAATAGTGATTTAGAAAGTATGTATGCTTGGGAATATGATATAGTTACTGTTCCAGAAGAAAATTTAGATCTAGTTATGTCTATTATTAATATGGATAAATCATTAAAGAGAACAAAATAAGCCGAAAGGCTTTTTTTCTTTATTATAATTTGATATAATTAATTCGAGGATAGGTGATTTATGAAAAATAAAGTTAAATTAATAACTGGGGGTATTATATTTTATTTGGTTGTTATATTTGTTTCTATTTATTTTTTATTAATACCTGGTATTAGTAAGATAAGTAAGGCTAGTAGTTATAAAGAGTTAACTTTTGAAGAAAAGAGCAAACTTATTGATGGGATAAATAATAAATATACTAAATTAGAGAGTGAAATAAATGATAAGTATATTAAGTTAGATGAAGAAGTTAATAATACTTATGATCCACTTATAGAAGAAGTTAATGTTAAATATAGTAATTTAGTTAGTGAAGTAGAAAATAACTATAAAACTAAAGAGAGTGATATTGTTAGTAAAATAAATGATGCTAAGGTTAGACAAAATAAAGAGTTTTTTAAAAGTGGATTTAGTGATATATATTATAGTATAGGGGAAGAATTAAAGAGTTTAGAAAAAGAAAAAGATAATATATTAAAAGAAAAAAATGATGAAATTAAAAAATTAGAGACTAGTAAGAATAGTGAAGTTAGTCCTCATGTTATAAAGAAGAATTCTTTAATTAAGAATAATGATATTAATAAGAGTAATGAACTTGATTCTTTAAGTATTAGTAAGAATAAAGAAATTAGTAAGATAGATAATCAAAATTATACTAATACAGTTAATAAAATTATTGGAGTACTACTTAGTATACTTAGTATTATATTAGTAGTTATTCCTATTATCTATGTTGTTAAAGTTTATAATAAATTAACTAAATTAAATAATAGGGTTGATTCTAATTGGAGTGATATTGATGTATTATTAAAACAAAGAAGTGACTTGATACCTAATATAGTTAATAGTGTTAAAGGGTATACAAAACATGAGAATGCTACTTTAATTAATGTTACTAAGGCTAGAGAAAAAGTAGTTAATGCTAGTAATAGGAAGGAAGAAATTGAATCTAATAATGAATTAGATAATGAGTTAAGTAGTATATTCTTACTTAATGAAAAGTATCCTGATTTAAAGGGTGATAAGAGTTTTAATAAGTTAATAGATAATTTGAGTGAAATAGAAGATAAGATATCTATTAGTAGAAAAGAATATAATGATAGTGTACTTAAATATATGAATAGTATAGAAGTATTTCCAGCTAATATAGTTAGTAGTTTATTTGGTTTTAAAGAAGAGTATTATTTTAAAACTAGTGAAGAAGAAAAAGAAAATGTTGATGTTAAATTTTAGTTATTTACTATGGTAGAATAAATTCTACCTTAGTTTTTGTAAAATTTAGTTAACTATACTTGATAAAATTAAAAAAATATTTTATAATTAATATTGTAATAGAATAGGTGATAA
>ENA-OPDT01000418-OPDT01000418.1-human-gut-metagenome-genome-assembly--contig:-NODE-418-length-15217-cov-2.133558_pt1 | contig 15217 bp, 16 predicted proteins | sample MGYA00241627_ERZ501517 | MGnify/ENA primary metagenome ERZ501517 (study PRJEB25962, sample SAMEA2042435) | human gut metagenome | biome: human gut; feature: human-associated habitat; material: faeces... | reverse complement strand
AAATTCAGGATCGTTTAACCAGCGGGAGTTCTCCATGAGACCTCCTGCTTTATTTTTGCTGTAATACAAATACCATTCTTCATACGCTAGTTATCCTCCATTGGCTGATCTGCTACAATAGTCTTTTTGCAGCTTATTTTCTTTGTCACACCTGTAGGGAGCTTGAACTCTTCCTCTATTCCTGCTGAAATAATGCCCTTTTCCATATCACATACATAGACTGTGGCACTTGCAGTACCGCCTGCTGTAAGCCTCTCATTAATGTCCTCTATGACAGCTTTTTCCACATCATAGCTGCTGACAGGCTTTTTATCCACGATATACATATTCGGCTCGTAATATCTGTTCATAGCACCCGAAAGTGCTAATGACAGACTCTTTTCCATCTGGTTCTCCCTGACTGTCATATTGTATACACTAAGCCCAAGCATCGCTGTATACACTACAATAAGACAGCCTATTATTCCAAGTACTACATTTTTCATTCTGTACGCCTGCTACCTTTCTATTAATTGGAACACTTATCCTCACATGATCCCTTGTGCCATCATAGAGACTGTTGATAAAAACCGAATCGGAAAGGTCTATATCAAATTGCCAAAGCCTGCCGAAGAAGAGAATTAAATTCAGGATCGTTTAACCAGCGGGAGTTCTCCATGAGGCCTCCTGCTTTATTTTTGCCATAATACTTTTCGCTTATGAATCTAATCTTTCCAAAGGCTTTGGTTCTCTCCTTGACCTGAGTATCTGTAAATGTGATAGATATAGTCTTTTGCGTGATATTTCCATAGCTGTCCTTAGCCTCAAGCACTATCTCTATGATATCCTTGTCACGTGCACTTTCTATTTTACGGTCATCAAAATTTTTCACTTTCAGATAATTTATCTCGTTATCTCCAAACGCAATATCACCATCCTCCACATCCGTTGCAGATATAAGGCTTCCTATCAGCTGCTCTGTTATACCGCCATTCCTTGCCTGCTTTATCGAAAAGAACATATCATCCGCCTCTATGGTAGGCTCATGCTCCCAAAGTGCATACATACGTATTACCGCCTTATCTGTATACTCTATCCCCAGTATCCTGCATAAATCAGCTACCTGTATACTCTCTCCCGGCGCATATTTTATATCAGGATACTCTTCTCCTAAAATCCAGCCTATACACATATGCTGGCTTGGCAATGTCACCGTATCACTATACTTCACAGTGGCAGATACACCGGTATCATATTCTATGGTATACTCGTTTTCCTGCCATACTGCGTATATATTTTTCGACGGTCTGTTTGACTCAATCCAGCTGTTTGCCACACCACACAATAACGGATATCCGGCAATCGTATCATACGAATTATTTCCCCAGCCACTCATATGATACCCGGCCATCTGCCAGCCCACAGCCGGAAAAGCCTGATTGATGCCTCCATATGTGTAGCTCTTTGAGGTCTTTTCTGAATCAGACGCACTCGTATTCCGCCAGAATGTCACAGCTATAGTACCTGCCTTTGCGTATGCCGTATAAGTACCACCCGAATTCACATAAAAACCATATGATGATAAGCTCATTGCCGAATCATTGTTCCAATTCGTGAAATCATATCCGGCAGAACTGCTTGCACTGATTGTCACATATGTACCATAGCAGTATGTACCTCCCCCTGATACACTGCTTATGCCTGTAGACTTCCTGACATCAATTGTATGAAACAGTCCTCTCACCGTCTTGCCATAATACGAATACAGTGCTGAGAGTGCGCTATCCGTCCAGTTTGCCGCTTTGGATATACCTGCATATGTAGTATAAACCTTTCCCCAGGAAGGACCATTATCATTCATGCCACCCTTGTTCTTGCCATTTACTCGAAGCACCATGCAGGCATCGAGGATGATGGTGCAGGAGCCGGAGCTAATGGCATTGAGGGTCTGCGTACTCAATCTCTTTCTCATTACATTCAAAGAAATTGAATACATAAGATATTCCTTTCCATTTGACTTTGTCTGATATTTTAGTTTCATATACTTTCCAGGCATTTGATAATAAACTGTCTGAATTACATTTCCACTGGTATTTTTTACACTAAGCTTATATCCAATTGTCCTATATTTTGTTCCTGAAGTAGATATATTTCCTGCCGAACAAAAATAAATTTCTCCATCTGATTTACTAGTTGGTTTAAAAACGGCACTATTACCATATGTATTATAAAACTTGACAGGCTCGCTCCACACATCGGCAAAAATATCATCGCAAGCATAATTAATAAGCATGAACATTAAGGCACATATACCTGCTATTACTCTTATTATATAATTTTTCATATTTTTCCTTTGCAAACGTTAATTAATTGTTGTCCAATTAAAATATTCCAGCTTCCCACATATAACAAATTAGATAACCATACTCATCATATTCCCCTTTAGTGTATAATCCAGTAAAATTATAGAATCCATTGCTTTCATCCAATGCTGACTTATAATCTGGAATATCATTCTTTGAAGGATAAATACATCTGTAAGCCTCTGAAACACCTGCTGAACACATCTCTAATCCCCATTCATTTTTTACCTTTTGAGCAAATAAATCTGCCAGTTCACCCTCAGATATACTTCCATCTGTCCACTGTTTCACCAACGAATCAATATACGCCTTCTGCTCCCCTGTCATGCCATTTCCAGCCTTACTGCCATAAAATATCCATCCCGGTGCAACATACTCATTTTTTGGTGCTTCCGGCTGCGCGGGCTCACTTTGAGCCGGCTCAGGTGTGACTGTCTGATTTGATGCTGCCGGTTTTGAATCGTTACCTGCAGGTTGTTTTGTGTTATTGCTACCTGTCGATGTCTTTTTATCTGCTGCTGTTTTGTCTTCTGATGATTTGTCAGAAGATTTATCTGACGCTGTATTTGCATTATCTGAATTACCGGCTGCCGGTGCTGAATTATCATTTATATCTGATTGCGTACCGTTATTTTGCTTATTATCTTTATCAACTACATTTGTTTCCTTCAATGCATCCTTTTTCACAAGCTCAAGCGTCTCGCTTTCTGCTACAATATCCTGTGTATTTTCAGTCACCCTAACAGACCGGGAATCCTTTTTCTTCCCCTTTTCTCCTGATTTTGAGCTTACTGCCACTGCTATACATATGATAAGAATTATTGCTATTGTCACTGCCGGTATAATGAATAAAAGTTTGTGTTGTTTTTCATTTTTCATTTTATATATCCGCTACCTTTCTATTAATTGGAATACTTATCCTCACATGATCCCTTGTGCCGTTTTTGCAGGTTATCCTGACATGCATATCATACACACCATAATCCGGAAAGCTAAGTGACGAGCCATCGGCTGATATGCTGCCCGTACAGTCATTTCTGCCCGAATCATACAGGGCATAAACTTCAAGCTTATCCAGATTATCCTCATGCGCTGTAACATCAAGCAGGTCATATACACTGTAGCTTACTGCATTCTGACGCATTTTCTCCTTTAGCTCAATACCCGGAACCGGTATATTTTTCATGCTGTCATAGCTGTCGTTTGCGCTATCGCTGCTCAATATATCCTGTGGCGCAAATGCCACACTCATTTTGTTCTTCAGAGCCCCAAATCCCGACAGCAGCGCAATTCCCACAACCACCGCCACTATCATGGCTCCATATGTCTGCATTATCTCCTTCATCTATAGTCTCCCGATTATTTAAATTGCACTGTTACCCCATATATTTATAAGCTGCGCAAGCATGCCTCCCTGAGCCAGCACAATATTTCCCATCAACACGAGAAATGCACTTGTGGCGGCCGCTGCAATCAGCACGCCTCCATACTGTCTGAATACTTCTTTCATGTTCTCTTACCTTTACATACTTTTTAATCAATTCAGTTACTATCACAGCAGAGTAGACACATACACGAGCACACCGATTACTCCACTGCCTAAAAGAAGCATAATAACGCTTCCTCCCAATTCTTCTATTAAAAGCTCCATCTGTTTTCCTCCTCTTATACAGCCATATCCACAAGAAAAGTACTACAACGCATATCCGCTCAGCACATGCTCCTGCTCAATTCCGAAAAATGCTACCGCGTAAGTGAACTTAAGCTCCACTCTTGCCTTTTCTATCTCATCTGACGAAGCGATTTGTGATGCGTCTGTGACTGTCCTTATGGAATTGTCTGTCATATACAGTTTAAGCTCCAGTGTATCTCCGGCTTTTGATGCATTTTCAAAGCAACTCTGCGCAACCGAACTGTCATAATCACTGTCCTCAAGCTCATTGATAATCTGCGCATGTAGGTTCTGTGCCTCAACGACAGTCATAAATCCCGACAGCACACCTGATGATGTAACCACCATAAACATAATCAAAAACACCCCTAAAAAGGTCTTCATTATCTGACTCACAACACACCCCCTACACTACCTTGTATGATAAAAAGCTTATAAGGAAAATAGCCATATCAACTATCATCTTAAATGATGCTGTGATAACAGGAGCCAAAAACAAAAGATACATGCCGGCGGTCTTATCCTTAAGCCTCGCGGTGTCTGCTACATCAAGCATCTCCAGATTCTTCGTAATCAGCTCATCAATCTGACTTCCACAATTGCCACTATTTCCAATCGAAACAGCATACAGCATGCCCATGGCTGCGTTTATCTCCGGCAGGTTCAAACAGTCGAGAAATCTGTGATACGGGTCAGAGCTCTCCGGCTCCACGTCCAGTCTCTCTACAAGCGTATTTACCTCTTCCTTAAGTATCACCGGTATATGCTCTCTCGACTTCTGTATGGCTACCTGCACATTTTCACTCTGAATCAATAGGGCGAGGTCCATCAGCCACTTGGGAAATGCACTCTTTACATCCGCTATCAGATTTTTCTTCATAAGCCTGTGACCTATACGGTGCTGATTAAGACATATAAGAGCTGCTCCCATAGTTGCCACAGCCGGCCATTGTCTGTCAGTATACAGTAAAAATGCACTGGCTAACGCAGGTATAACAGCCATAAGAATTGACGTACGAAGCTCCTTTGCCGGATTGTATGCCTTGTATTCCTCAAGCTTTTTGGCATGCTTATCATCCTCCGGCAGCAGATCAATTCCAAGATAATCCACTTCAAGAAATTTCTGCCCCCAGAGTATGATTAAATCATCAAGCACTATAAGAGCTGCAGACAGTATCTGCACAATGATATTGCTGCTGATATCCATGCTCAAAACCGGCAGATAAAGTATGATTCCACTAATGATAACAGAGGTCACAACTGACAGGATAATCTGATGAAACATCCTCTGTCTGTCCTCTATATTGCGCAGTATCCTGCGCTCCCATGCACTCTTATCCTTAAGCAGTATCCTGGCTGATTCTTTAATATCACCGCCATAGTACTCAGCGTGTGCCATAAACTCGTGTGCATTTACTATTCGGTTGCACTTGTACTCATCTTCAATAATCCTCATAGCATCCACAAAGACCTCTGTCTCATCAAACGTGAGCATCATATGATCAATAGCCCTGCTCACAGTCTCCTTCATATGACCATCTGCCAGTGTGCTTTACATCCTCAAATGCACGGATTATCTTCTGCTCCTTCAAAAACGAATACAGCAGGGTGTCAATATACAGCGATACATCCAGAAAGCGCTTTCGCGCTTCCTGAAATCTTTGGCCTTTGATTCGGTGAAAATGCTGCATAACAAGAAGAAAAACAAGTACCACAGCTGTACACACCCAGTTTAGCTTGAGCAGAAGATGCAGCACATATGTCAGAAATAAAATCAATATATACGTCATTCCTAAGCCTCCCTCTCCTCACTCATCATGGCCTCATTCATCCGTATCTCATTGACAAAGGACTCGCCAAACGGCTCATTAACACCCTCTCTTTTAAATCTGCGAAGTATGACATTTGGTATATCGTGAGTCACTATCTGTCCGTCTGATACAAGCATAAACACATGATTGGTATAGTTTTCCCTGTAGAAAAAGCACACCTGGTCTATGTATCTGTACACCACTCCGTCTTCATTTCTTCTCTTGCGGATTAAAATTCCCACATCAAGTGCCTGATATATGTCATTCTCCATACGCTCTGCATCCACACGGCTCTCTAGCATATTGAGTATTCTGTCCGGTATATTGCGCACATCATCCGTGTGGAGTGTCGTCATGCCACGCACACCGGTGCTCCAGCTCTGCAGCAGATATTTTACCTCCTTTGAGCGTGCCTCTGAGAGCATAATCCACTTTGGATTCATTCTAAGACATGACTTGATAGCCTCCGAGTAGCCAAACACATCCTCACTCACCTTCATCTCTATACAGTCCTTGCCCGGATTTGTCTCGGCATAACGTATCTCAAGAGTATCCTCAATTGTAATCACGCGCTCATTCGCCGGTATAAACTGTGAGAAAAACTTCACGCACTCCGTCTTTCCGATGCCCGGCATCCCGCAAAAGGTGATATTCATCTTGGTCTTTACGCAGTTTATCAGTACAGCTAAAAGCTCCTCCGAGCAGAATTTCTCAGCAATTGCAGATTCTGCTGTCAGTCTGATAAGCGGCGGTGTCTTTCGTATGCTGATGCTCCTGCCCGACTTTGCAACCGATTCATGCAGTATCGTCACACGAAGCTCGCTCGTCTCGGCCTCAAGCTCCGGATTTCTCTTATTGAACTGTCTGCTTACGACATTGGCGATGCGCTGTGTAAACTGCTCCACAAAAGCAGGTGTCATATACTGTGTGACAAACTGCTGATTGGCTCTGAAACGCTCATTGAATATATTTGTAAGCCATATTTCTTTGCCGTTATAATCTATATCCGTTATCTCGTTGCTGGCTACAAAGCTCCAAAGCGGTCCAAAATATTCTTTTCCAAGCTCCATGTACCACCTCTTATTTGACACTCATATTGGCATGATTTGAAAAGTTTGTAATCAGATCACTAAATGTCTTTCCTACTATGCCTGTTGCATCAGAGCCTATAACCGCTGTTACAACGAGGATGATTGATAAAATTGCTACAACTGTTATGAGTATTCCGCCATATTCCTGAAAAATTTCCTTCATAATATTTAAATCCTTTCTTCATCTAAGTCTAAAATAATAGTGTTAAATAATAAAATGTGTTAAATAAAATCAAAAATCAAATATATGAAACTAAAAATCAAGGAAAAAAAATAGTGGCCGAAATGCCACAAAAAGAAACCTGCATAGAACATATGCAAGACACAAATTAAAAAGATATTTATATCTTACACAAAAATCGGGATTTGTAAATACCAAATCCCGAAAAAATGTGCACAAATATTCATTTAGTTTTTATACATATATCACATACTTATTTTAGATAAATATGCCAATTATAAGTCTACCCGTTAAGACATAACAGTGATTTTATGCCTCGAGCAGCTTATTTACGCTGACAAGGCGTGTAACAACAACAAACACCTCTGCAGCCTTTTTCAGCTCATCAAGTGATGGATATGTCGGAGCAATTCTTATCACGCTGTCATCCGGATCCTTCTTGTAAGGGAAAGGAGAGCCTGCACCTGTCATTGTGACACCAGCTTCCTTGCACTTTGCAACGATTTCCTTTGCACAGCCTGAAAGAGCCTCAAATCCGAAGAAGTATCCACCGAGCGGCTTAACCCATGTTCCGATGCCTCTTGAAGCAATTTCATCTGTGAGGATATTCTCAACCAGCTCGAATTTAGGTCTGATAAGAGCTGCATGCTTTGCCATATGAGCCTTGATACCATCTACATCCTTAAAGAATCTCGCATGACGAAGCTGATTAATCTTGTCGTGTCCGATTGTCTGTATAGTAAGGCGCTTCTTGATATCCTCACGGTTTTTCTCAGATGTGCATATACCTGCCACGCCTGCACCAGGGAATGTCACCTTACTTGTTGAGCAGAACTCAAATACCATATCAGGGTTTCCCTCTTTCTCGCAGAGCTCAAGGATATTTGGAATCTCTGCCTGCTTATCATCATAGAGATGATGAATTGTGTATGCATTGTCCCAGAAGATTCTAAAATCATCTGCTGCAGGCTTAAGCTTTGCAAAGCGCTCAACTGTCTCATCAGAGTATACAACACCCTGTGGGTTAGAGTATTTTGGAACACACCAGATTCCCTTTACAGAGGCATCGTTATTGACATATTTCTCAACCATATCCATGTCAGGACCATCCTCAGTCATAGGGATGTTTATCATCTCAACTCCAAACTCCTCTGTGATTGCAAAATGTCTGTCATAGCCCGGTACAGGACAGAGGAACTTCACCTTGTCAAGCTTGCACCATGGTGTATTGCCGCAAATACCAAAGATAAATGCACGTGCAACCTGATCATACATGATATTGAGACTTGAATTTCCATATACTATAGCCTGCTCAGGCTTTGCTCCTACCATGCCTGCGATAAGGGCCTTTGCCTCAGGAATTCCGTCCAGACATGCATAGTTTCTCACATCAAGCCCTGATTCACTCTTCATATCACTGTCTGATTTCAAGACATCGAGCATAGGGAGTGAGAGGTCAAGCTGTTCTGCTCCCGGCTTTCCACGCGACATGTCCAGGCTTAAGCCAAGATTCTTAATCTTCTCGTACTCAGCCTCAAGTGCTGTCTTTTCCTGCATTAACTCGTCCTTTGTCATTTCTGTATACTTTTTCATTTAAAGATCCTCCTGGTCTGATTTTTCTAAATATTTATGTTATTATCAACTATTTGCAATTATTCAAGCTTCATCTATGCACTTTCATGTATCACAGTCTCTGTGAAGCTCATCCATGTGTGCTTTTATCTTTGCCTCATAGCCTATGTCAGTAGGCTTGTAAAACACCCTGTCTGTAAGGCCATCCGGCAGATACTGCTGCTTCACATAGTGATTTGGATAGTCGTGTGCGTATTTGTACCCGACTCCGTGCCCGAGCTTTTCTGCCGCACCGTAATGGGCATCCTGCAGATGTACCGGAACAGCCGGTGTCTTAGTCTGCTTCACGCAGCTCATCGCTGCCGATATCGCATTATATGATGCATTGCTCTTTGGCGCGCATGCCATGTATGTGACAGCCTGTGACAGAATAATCTGTGCCTCCGGCATTCCAACGCGCTCGACCTCTGCCGCCGCCGATGCCGCTACAACCATAGCCATCGGATCTGCATTGCCTATATCCTCCGATGCAAGTATCATGATTCGTCTTGCGATAAATTTCACATCTTCTCCGGCATAAAGCATCCTCGCCAGATAATAGACCGCCGCATCCGGGTCTGAGCCGCGCATGCTCTTTATAAAAGCAGAGATGGTATCGTAATGGTTATCCCCCTTCTTATCATAGGAGATAACTCTTTTTTGTATACATTCGCTCGCCACATCGATAGTGATATGAATGATGCCATCGTCTGACCTGTCCGTGGTCAGTACACCAAGCTCAATCGCTGTGAGCGCCGCTCTCGCATCTCCATTTGACACATCTGCAAGGAAATCAAGTGCATCATCATCTATCTGTGCATTGTATGCACCCATGCCCTTTTCTGTGTCAGTCAGTGCTCTCTTAAGAAGTACCTTTATATCATCCGTTGACAGCTTTTTAAGCTCAAAAATGACTGAGCGTGAAAGCAAGGCTCCATTTACCTCAAAGTAAGGATTCTCAGTGGTAGCTCCTATCAGAATAATGGTGCCATCCTCCACAAACGGAAGCAGATAATCCTGCTGCCCCTTGTTGAAGCGATGTATCTCGTCGATAAAAAGTATCGTCTTCTTCTGATACATTCCCTGATTATTCTTCGCCTGCTCCACGACCTCTTCCATGTCCTTCTTGCCTGCAGAGGTTGCATTAATCTGCATAAACTCAGCACTGGTAGTGTGGGCTATGACCTTTGCCAAAGTAGTCTTTCCGGTGCCCGGCGGCCCGTAAAAGATGATGGAGCTGAGCTTATCGGCTTTAATCGCACGATACAAAAGCTTATCCTTCCCAACTATGTGCTGCTGCCCGACCACCTCATCAAGTGTTGTCGGACGCATCCTTGAAGCTAAGGGACCGCTTGTCTCCTTATTCTGTTCTCTCATGTAATCAAATAAATCCATATCATCCCCGCCTGAAATGCATATTTGATATACCTGTTATATCATTTTGCAATTTCTTTTAGCAAAAAATTCATTTTGCATTGATATAATCGGCAATTACGTGTTTTATAAGTGCTAATTATGCATAAAAAAGTGGTGCAAAATTCATTTCCCTATAATAAGATACATGAATTTGCACCACTTTACAACACAAAATTTAATTTTCTACGAAATGACTAATATTTGCCCTTTAATGCAGGATAAAACTGCTTAAATTTTGCATAGCCCTTCTCATATTTTTCGACAAGCTGTGGACTTGGCATGGTTGTATCCTTCTTTCTCACAATAGCCGCTGCCGCAGCCTCCACATTTTCAAAGCAGCCGTTTGCAACTGCAGCCAGTATTGCACCGCCGTATGCCGGTCCTTCCTCGACCTCTACCGTGTCAACCTGCATATTCATGACGTTTGCAACTATCTTTCTCCAAAGCACACTCTTTGCACCGCCACCACAGATTGTTGTGCTTTTTGGTGCCACACCAAGGCTCTTTGCCACCTCAAGTGAATCTCGAAGACCATATGCCACACCCTCAAACACAGCCTGCAGCATGTCGGCTCTGTCAGTGTCCATGCTCATCCCGATAAACGCTGCCCTTGCAGACGGATCATTGTGCGGAGAGCGCTCTCCCATCAGATAAGGCAGAAAATACACATGATTCTCACCAAGTCTGCCATCCTCCTCAAGAGGCTTCTGCTCATTCACAAAGTCATCGGAATGAAGGATATCCTTCATCCACCAGTTGTTGCAGCTTGCAGCCGAGAGCATACAGCCCATCAGATGATAGCCGCCGTCAGCATGATCAAACGAATGAAGCGCATTGTGCGAATCCACTCTGAACTCATCACTTGTAATAAAAAGTGTGCCGCTTGTTCCAAGAGAGAGGTTACACTTTCCGGCTCCGACTGTACCTGTGCCTATAGCTGCAGCCGCATTATCTCCTGCCCCGGCTGCAACTATGCAGTCTTTAGGAAAGCCAAGCTCACATGCCACATCAGCTTTCAGAGTGCCTGTCTTTTCACTGCTCTCATAAAGCCCAGGAAGCCACTCCTCTCTTACATCGCATATGTCAAGCATCTCCTTTGACCAGCACTTATTTTTGACATCCAGAAGAAGCATTCCCGATGCATCAGAATAATCGGTACTAAATACACCTGTCATGCGGTATGCAATATAATCCTTTGGCAGCATAAGCTTTTTTATTCTGGCAAAGTTTTCCGGTTCATTTGCTTTTAGCCATAAAATCTTTGGCGCTGTAAATCCGGCAAACGCTATATTTCCGGTGAGCTCAGACAGCTTTTCTTTTCCTATTACATTATTTAAATAGTCTGTCTCCTTCTGTGTCCTTCCGTCATTCCAAAGTATAGCAGGTCTTATTACATTGTCGTTTTCATCCAATACGACAAGTCCATGCATCTGACCGCCGAAGCTGATTCCCGCAACAGCGCTCCTGTCAAAATCTTTAGTCAGCTCTATAAGCCCAGCCACGGTCTGCTCCCACCAGTCACATGGATTCTGCTCTGACCAGCCCGGCTTTGGAAAGCTGATTGGATACTCCTTTGAGACTATATTTAATACCTTTCCGCTCTCATCCATGAGCAGAAGCTTTACTGCACTTGTGCCTAAATCCACACCTATATATAGCATATCTATTCTCCATTCACGTAATATGTTTACATCAGATAACGTAACTATTCAGAACCCACTAACAGAAAGGATTTTCTGTCTTGTATGGCAGTGATGCCGGCTGGTTGTAGTTAATATCCTCAACTGGCACGCCAATATATTTAAATACCTCAAAAAGGGCTTTTCCGTAATGACCGAAAGCTACAGCTCCGTGATGAGGATAATTCTTCTCAATAAGCACATGACGGTAGAAACGTCCCATCTCCTTTATCGCAAACACTCCGATACTGCCGAATGAACGTGTTGCAACAGGAAGCACCTCACCCTGAGCCACATAAGCGCGAATCTTACAGTCTGCTGTAGACTGGAGACGGTAAAATGTAATATCTCCCGGCACTATATCTCCCTCGAGAGTTCCGTTTGTCACCTCTATAGGAAGGCTTCTTGCCATAATCATCTGATACTTCATCTGTGGGTTGCAAACCTTGCTTGAACAGGTGTTTCCACAGTGGAAGCCCATAAATGTGTCTGTATGCTTGTAGTCAAATCTGCCCTCGATTGACTCCTTGTACATATCCTTCGGCACTGAGTTGTTGATGTCGAGAAGTGTTACCGCATCCTCGCTGACGCAGGTTCCGATGAACTCACTGAGCACTCCATATATATCCACCTCGCATGAAACCGGGATACCTCTTCCTGTAAGACGGCTGTTTACATAGCATGGTACAAATCCAAACTGTGTTTGGAAGGCAGGCCAGCATTTTCCTGCGATTGCCACATACTTTCTGTAGCCCTTATGCTCATCAACCCAGTCTAAAAGTGTGAGCTCATACTGTGCAAGCTTCTCAAGAATCTCAGGCTTTTTGTTGCCCTCGCCAAGCTCCCTTTCCATATCCTTTACCACATCCGGTATTCTCTCATCACCGGCATGCTTGTTAAATGCCTCAAACAAATCAAGCTCTGAATTTTCCTCAATCTCAACACCCACGTTGTAGAGCTGCTTGATTGGCGCATTGCATGCAAGGAAATTGAGTGGTCTTGGTCCGAATGAAATAATCTTAAGATTATTAAGTCCGTATATAGCCCTTGCTATTGGCAGGAATTCATGTATCATATCTGCGCAGTCATCTGCATCGCCCACAGGATACTCCGGAATATATGCTCCTATATTTCTGAGTGCCAGATTGTAGCTTGCGTTTAACATACCACAGTATGCATCTCCACGTCCCTGAATTAAGTTCTCCTGTGTCTCCTCTGCTGCTGCAACAAACATCTTTGGTCCGTCAAAGTGCTTTGCAAGAAGAGTCTCTGAAATCTCCGGTCCAAAGTTTCCAAGGTAAACACAAAGTGCATTGCAGCCTGCTGCCTTTATATCCTCAAGTGCCTGTACCATATGTATTTCGCTCTCCACGATACATACAGGACACTCGTATATGTCTGCTGCATCATACTTTGCAGCGTATGCATCGACAAGTGCTTTTCTTCTGTTTACTGACAGACTTTCTGGAAAACAGTCACGGCTTACCGCAACTATACCGATTTTCATTTTTGGAATATTGTTCATAGTGTAAATCTCCTTCTCTCATATGCCCCATCGGACAGATTAATTGTTCTTATGTGCTAAGTATATATCCGGTCCAGCTTAATTGATACCTATAATTTAGTAAATTTAGTGTATTTTTCAACTTAATTTACTAAATTATAATGTTAATACTATATTGTCATGTTATAATGAGGCAAATAAAACATAAGGAGCCATGCCATGTCTATCACAGCAAAAGAACTTGCCAAACAACTTAATCTTTCTGAAGCAGCTATATCGATGGCACTTAATAATAAGCCCGGTGTCAGCACACTCACCAGAAAACGTGTGCTCGAAGCCGCGGCCTCTGCCGGATATGATTTTTCAAGAATATCAAATACCAATGAAGCTCCGGCCTCCAATGGCACATTATATTTTGTAATATACAGAAAGAATGGCGCTGTAGTTCCTAATTCTCCTGTTTACACACATACAGAGCACGGCGTTTTGGTACAGGATGTTCCATTCTTTTCACAGCTGTCAGAGGGTATTGATTTGGGCTGCAGGCACTGCCACTACTACCTGAATATCAGCTACATATACGAAAATGACGATATTGAGGCTTTGCTATCTGAGTGGAAAAGGCTTGGAGCAAAGGGTATCCTGCTGCTTGGAACCGAAATGGAAAAGCATGACATAAAGCCCTTTACAAGGTGCAGTCTGCCTGTTGTGCTAATAGACAACTATTTCGAAGCCTTAAACCTCGATTGCGTGACTATAAATAACCTTCAGGGTGCCTATCTTGCCACAGACTATCTGATCAAACAAACACATGCACAGCCGGGATATCTGCATTCCTCATACATTATAACAGGCTTTGAGGAGAGAGCCGACGGCTTCTATAAAGCAATACGCAAAAACGGTATGTCAACCTCACGCTCAGTCGTACATCACCTCTCCCCTACAGTTGACGGTGCTTACTGCGATATGAAGGCAGTAATAAAAAGCGGTGACGAGCTTGCCCGATGCTACTTTGCCGACAATGACCTGATTGCTGCCGGAGCTATGCGCGCACTTTCAGAGGCAGGCTACCGCATCCCTGAAGACATATCAGTAATAGGCTTTGATGATATGCCAATGTGTACCTACATTACACCACCCCTTTCGACTGTGCATGTGCCTAAGCAGTACATGGGTGAAATTGCAGTAAAAAGGCTTGCAGAGATAATAAATTCTACCTCTGCAAGCCATGTAAAAATTGAAATAAGCACAGAAATTATAAAGAGAAAGAGTTGTTAATTTCTATACATTCACTTATGCATTTTTCTGAACTGCCGATGCACTAAGTTTGCCATCCTTCACATCTATGAGGATAGTATCTCCTGCTCTCACACCATCTGCCAGAATCAGCTTTGCCGCGAGTGTCTCGACATGCTTCTGCAGATATCTCTTGAGCGGTCTTGCTCCGTATACCGGATCGTAGCCATTGTCGGTGATAAACTGCTTTGCAGTGTCTGTCAGCTCGACTGTGATTTCCTTGTCGACAAGACGCTTGTTTAAGTCTGCCATGAGCAGGGTGATGATATGACCGATGTTGTCCTTTGTGAGAGGCTTGAACATGATGATCTCATCAAGTCTGTTTAAAAACTCCGGTCTGAAATGACCCTTAAGCTCATCCATGACGCGGTTCTCACACTCTGTGCTAATGCTGCCGTCTGCCTCTATGCCCTCAAGAAGTTCCTGTGAACCGAGATTGCTTGTCATAATGATGATGGTGTTCTTGAAATCCACAGTACGTCCCTGTGAGTCGGTGATTCGTCCGTCATCAAGCACCTGAAGCAGCACGTTAAATACATCCGGATGGGCTTTTTCCACCTCATCAAAGAGTACTACTGAGTATGGCTTACGCCTTACAGCCTCTGTGAGCTGTC
>ENA-OPDT01000412-OPDT01000412.1-human-gut-metagenome-genome-assembly--contig:-NODE-412-length-15315-cov-1.583421_pt1 | contig 15315 bp, 14 predicted proteins | sample MGYA00241627_ERZ501517 | MGnify/ENA primary metagenome ERZ501517 (study PRJEB25962, sample SAMEA2042435) | human gut metagenome | biome: human gut; feature: human-associated habitat; material: faeces... | reverse complement strand
GCAGCCTCCACAACATCGTATCCAAGTCTCTTGAGATATATATTGAGCAACGTTCTGATGTCCTGCTCGTCGTCCACTATAAGTACTTTTACAGATTCTTTTTCGTTCTCCATATCGCATTACTCCTTATCCACACCAAATGTATGTACATTATAACAAATACTCATATCTTTATTCCATTCTAAACTTCTTTGTAAGGAAATTTAAGTCATAAAAAAAACGGGAACCCTCACTATGTGAGAAGTCCCCGCCTTTTCTTTATAAAATGATTGGAAGAGCTATAGTTAGGTGTGTCTAACTGTTTCTGAGTATATCCAAATTGCCAACATATGTCAATAACCTGCCCGCCATTTGTAATGATAACATTTATCAGTTCGCTCTTCTCTCCTGTCTTCTTCGCTTTATGCCTCTCCATGCCCCCATGATCATGTCCCTGTACACGCCAGGATTGAATATGAGCAGCAATGGGAAGAGCTCCAGTCGTCCCGCAAGCATGTCAAACATCAGAACATACTTGGTAAATCCCGTCAGCCCGCCAAAGTTTCTGGTAGGTCCTACCTCGGAAAGACCCGGTCCTATATTGTTGAGACACGATGCCACCGCAGTGAAGTTGGTCACCAGATCCCTGCCCTCAAGGGACACAAGAAATACAGACAGGGTAAATATTCCCATCAGCGTGATGAAGTATACATTTACCGCCCTGACTACCTCGTGCTCCACCGGTTTGCCATCCATGTTTATCTTCTTGATATTCTTCGGATGGAAATACGAACTCAGCTCCTTGACAACGGTCTTGAACATTATCACGAGTCTCGACACCTTCATACCGCCACCGGTGCTTCCCGCACAAGCTCCGACAAACATCAGGATGACCAGCACCGTCTTACAGGTCTGTGACCACTGGTCAAAATCCGCCGATGCATAACCCGTCGTGGTGATGATCGATGCCACCTGGAAGGCCGCATGTCGCAGGGCATCCCACATATTTGACATGGTGTTCATCAGACTTACAAACAGTATCGCCACCGATGTCAGGATGATGAGGAAATATGTCCTGACCTCCTCCATGGAAAGTGCCTTTCGGATGTTCCTGAACAGCACAAAATAATAAAAGTTGAAATTCACACCAAACAATATCATGAACACAGTTACAACCCACTGTATATATGGTGAGAAGCTTCCAAAGCTGTCGTTCTTTATAACTTGCCGCACTGTCATTTTTTATGCCAAATCCACCTGTTCCGGCTGTTCCAAATGCCGTACACAGAGCATCGAACAATGACATATGTCCAAACATAAGGAAAATGACCTCCAGAACCGTCATTCCGAAGTAGATAACATACAATATCCTGGCAGTGTGCTTGAGTCTTGGAACAAGCTTTCCAACGGATGGCCCCGGGCTCTCCGCCTTCATCAGGTTCATATTTGAACCGGACGCACTGTTCATCGGAATGATGGCAAGCAGGAACACCAGAACTCCCATACCGCCTATCCAGTGAGTAAAGCATCTCCACAGCATCATGCCGTGTGACATACTCTCCACATCGCTCAGTATGCTGGCTCCCGTTGTGGTGAATCCCGATATGGTCTCAAACAGTGCATTTGTGAATGAAGGGATCTCCCCTGAAATGACAAATGGCATGCAGCCAAATATACTGAGCAGTATCCAACTGAATGCCGTGGCTACACATCCCTCTTTGAGATATATGGTCTGATTTGCCGGTTTTCTAAGTGTCATAAGCGTTCCTATCACAAGACATGATATTATGACTATAAGGAACGCAAATATTTCATGTTCCTGATATATGAGAGATGTCAGGCATGGAATGATCATGAGCAGACCCTCAAGTCTTATGATCTGGCCAAGTATAAATACTATCATGGAATTATTCATAATCTTCTCCTAATCAAACTGCCTTAAGCAAGTATATCTCTTATATCCGTAAATCCTGTCTCAGTGGTGACTATCATGGCCGTATCTCCAACCTGTATAGAATCCTGACCTGTTGGAAGCAGGATCGAACCGTTTCGATTTATAAATGCTATGAGGAGGTTCTTCTTGAGATTGAGATCCTTCAGCGGTATATCCGTCACCTCCGACTTCTCATCCACACGGAACTCTATCGCCTCAGCTCTTGAGTCAAACATGTGGTAGAGTGTCTCTATGCTGTTACTGTTGGAATTTTTCTTCGCACGGACATATGCGACTATGGACTCCGCAGTTATACTGCATGGATATACAACACTTCCCAGATCAAGGCTGTTTATGACCTCTCTGAAATTGCTCCTGTTTATCTTGGTTATCGTCTTGGCATTTGAATGTTTGCGGGCGTGGAGAGTCAAAAGTATATTCTCCTCGTCGATTCCTGTCAGGGACACAAATGATTCAGTCTCCGCAAGGCCCTCCTCGTTCAAAGTCTCCTGATCCGTTCCATCACCATTTATGATTATCGCCCTCGGCAGAAGGACTGAAAGCTCCTCACAGCGCTTCTTGTTCTCCTCTATGATCTTGACGGATATTCCCATGTTCACGAGCTGTCCAGCCAAATAATATGCGACATTTCCTCCACCGATTATCATGGTGTTTTTGACTCTCGCAGTCTTGAAGCCTATGTGCTCCATGAATTTTCTGGACATAGGCCGTGTTCCCACACATGACATGATGTCACCGGCCTTGAGGACAAAATCACCGGAAGGGATATAGAACTCCCCGGCTCTCTCACCTGCCGCTATAAGTATATTTATCGGCTTCTGTTTATTTGCAAGATCCTTACCGAGATCAGCTATGCTCTTGTTGTCCAGCACGTTCTTCTCAGGGATCTTTATCCTGGTCATCTCCGCCTGTCCGTGTGCAAATGAATTTATCTCAAGAGCCGTTGGCAGATACAGTACCCTCGACACCTCGATTGCAGTCTCAAGCTCAGGGTTTATGATCATGGTAAGTCCAAGCTTCTCCCTGAGATAGCTTGCCTCCTTGCTGTAATCCGGGTCTCTGAGTCTCGCTATGGTCGCGCAGTCTCCGACCTGCTTGGCTATGGTACAGCACAGGATGTTGAGCTCATCCGACGACGTGACTGCAGCTATCAAATCTGCGTTCTGTATTCCCGCTTCAAGCTGCACGCTGTGATTTGCTCCGTTTCCAACTATTCCCATAACATCATACTGATTTGCGTATGTTGCGACCTTCTGGGGATCCTTGTCTATGATAGTTATATCATGCCCCTCATTTGCAAGCTGCTTGAGTATGGCCACGCCAACCTTTCCACAGCCCACTATTATGATCTTCAATCCCGTCTTCTTGCTTGATCTGCTACCAAACACGGATTTATCCTCCTTGATTACCTTCAGTTAACTAAGCCAAGTATAGCATGCTAAATATAAAAATCAACACCTGCCACTTTTCTTTACTGAAACCTTACACGAACAGTCTTATTATGCAACACACCAGCACAAATATGACAAATGCTATGCCGACTATCATATTTGTTCTCTTGCTGAAACCTTTGGTGGGTTTTCTGTAGATTCCGTCATCTTCTTTGTTCTTCTTCATAGCCTTTTCTGTCTCCTGTTTTATTGTTATGAGTTTATTTTATATGTGATTTTCCGCAATAGCCTTAAGCCTCTTTATGAGCAGATTCACATTTGTGTGCCTCTTCAAAGAATTTTCCCCACTCTTTATGAAATCCCATGACTCCCCATAAGTCATATCTGTAGTCACAGTCTCATTCTCCTCAAAAAAACGCTCCAGCGATCCCGACGTCTCATGCTTCATCGAGAACTCCGCCGCCCTCCGCACCTTGCCGTGCTCATCTGAATTTGCATCCCGATACAGGAAATGATCCAGGTTGCTCGAAAAATAGTATACGGAGTATTTTATCTTTTTACTTCCTATCTTTATTGATGACAGCGAAGTGAGCACATCCAGATTCGCACTCTTGCAGAGATTGCGCTCCTTCACGTGATCCGGATTTGCCGTCACAATGATATCCGGGTAGTATACCGGCTTGTCTTCATTTCCCCCATCAGTCACGACCAGATTGTCATCTATGTACGCCCCATCCATATCCACAAAATGAATTATCTCCACAATGTCCTTCGGATACAGGCCCGTCCTCTTTAGCAGAGGACTGACCATTATCTCATCTATAAACCGCTCTATGTTGTCAGGATGTATGCCATTCTTTGAGGTTATATCACCGCCAAAGCTTCCGTCATCCTGCATGAGCATGGCAAATTCCAGAACAATATCAGGATCTATATCCTCAAGAAGCTGTCCAAATGGCACCTCAAGAGCATTCCGGTCCGACACTCCCTCGACAAGGAACAGGAAGATCTTCTTCTTAGGTCGTTTCCCCATGATCCATACCTGCCTTTCTGAATGCCGATACAATCTTGAACCTCTTCGTATTCCTATACAGCTCCTCGTCCTGTTCTCCAACCACGATCTCCCTGAAATAAGTATTTCTGAGATTGTTGCTGCTTCCGATTCCCTTCATACGGATATACCTATTTCTCGGATTTGTCGTGGTGAAATATATATAATCCTTGCTTATGACCTCCAGCGGTCTGAGGTTATGCGATGTAAATATAAACTGCCCCTTGCCAGACTCCTGGAACGTCTGCAGCACCTCTCCCAGAAGATACTCAAACACACCGGCATCCAGCTCATCTATGGCTATCGTGCACGACTGCTCATTGTACGCATCTATTATCAGACTGAGCACCGACACGATCTTGCGGATACCGTCGGACTCGTACCTGAATGGCATGTGCACTCTTCCGTCAGGCGCAGCCTCCTGATTGTGGAACACACTCATGTCCGTCTCATTCCTGCTGGACACTATCTCCACCACATGTCCCATACTGCCATCCTTCATGAGGGCAGGCGACAGCTCGTGAAGATCAACATTAAGTCCCGGAACTATCTGGCTGAGGACTATGTTTATATTCTCAAACTGGCTCTTTATCTCGCTGAAGACTATCTCCGGCATGATGTTTGGCACATCCGTCTTCAGAAGGAATTTACCGCTCTGTGTGTATAGCGGAAGTCCGTAGTTGAGTCTTATATATCCTGTTGATTTCGTGTCTACCACATGAAGATAGAGCTGACTGTAGTACGCCAGCTCCAGTATAACCTGATAAAACTCAGAGTATAACCCGCACTCATCGCACACCTTTGCAGATCCGAGCGAGAAGATAAACGACGCCGACTTTTCCTGCGCCAGTCTTCTCACCACATTCAGCTCATCCACGAACTTTCTGTCATTTGTTATGAAATATTTCTGCTTCGATACAGGCCCGAACGGCATGTCGTCAGTGCATGTGTCAATCACAGGCTGAAGTATCATCTTCCTGCCCTCAAAATCACCTGACATACTCAGTTTCTCACCCGATATGCGGACTCTGTAGCTCGGCTGGCCACTGTTCTGATCCTCTCCTCCGTACTGTCTGAATCCGTTATTTGTCTCATTCTCCACGGCGGACATGAGGAATTCGTACACAACCTTTCGGATGCGTCCGTCCTCGTACTGAAGGTCAAATGTAAACTCCAGTCTGGCCATCTCCTGACCCTTTGCCACACATTCTGCATACACCGCCGGAACCTCAGCTCCAATCATCAGAAGCTTCAGTATGGCAAGCGCCTCTATAAAACTCGTCTTACCCGAGCCGTTCTGTCCATAAAGTCCCAATATATCTGATTCTGTTCCATACGGAACAAACTTCTTTCCACAGGCAAATACTATCTCTCCATGCTCCACACTCTTGAAGTTGTCAAGCACCGCTTTCTGCAGTCTTATCGTGGGAAGCCTATCCCAATGGTCTTCTCTAAATTGTCTGATTCTCATTCACGGTCTCCTCAGATGCTCTTAATATAACGTCATAAAACTGTATTACCATTATATTGTTATCTCCAATTTCCGTCAACAGCCATCAAGTTTTTCGAATTTTATATTCTGTTTTTTTGATCTTTCACAGCTTTACCATTTCTATATCTTAACGGTGGGTCCCACCGCCGCAGAATATTTCCTGATAAAATAACTTACATTTGGGTAACCTGATTTCATGGCAATCTCGGTAACCGACAGATCTGTGGACTCGAGAAGATGCCTTGCATACTTAAGTCTAACATAGTTCACATACTGTGTGAGCGTCATGTGAAATCTCTCACTGAAGAATCTTGACATGTACTTTTCCGACAGATGAAAATGTTCAGAAAGCTCAGCAAGACTTATGTGCTCATGATAATTATCCTGTATATATATAAGTATCTCCTTTTCCAGTCCACCTGACGCTCTCCCTGTCTTCGCTTCAAGCTGATCGTATTCCACTAAAAGATCTACAACCTGCAACAGTCTGATTCTCACCTGTATCTGTCTGTGTGTTCCAAATTTCCCATTTTCCTCTGACAACTCATCAAGAATAGGTATAAGTTTTTCAAGCAGATTCCGATTCGTCACTTCAGGTCTGAATTCCCGTGTGTGATTCCTAAGAGGGAAAAATATCTCATCCTCCAATTCATCCTTGGTCTGAAATGATATGAATTCCATCGGAAACAGAAATGTAAAATAATCCACCGGTGTTTCCGGGGCGGCCATCATATGCAGCACTCCCGGACTTACTATATATACAGCTCCGTCATCCCCTATAAATTTCTGTCCATCAATCTCAACCATAAGTGGACCTTTCCTTACATATATTATCTCCACCTCATCATGCCAATGAACCGGGATCTGGAATGCATGTGGCCAGTATCTCATATGATACTCACAAAATGGATATTCTCTTGTCCCGTGTGGATGATTTTCCTTTAATTCTGCGTACATTGTTATCCCCTGATATTGATTTATTATATATTGCGTTGCCTTTTATATCATGCAACTTCGTCATATTAACTCATATGTAGAATATGTGCAACTTTTAATTGAAATAGTACAAGATTCATGCGGTATCAATGCGATATTATACAATTTAGTTATAACTCATGATTTTATACCCATCACCAAAGGAGTACTGATTATATGAAGAAATTATCCGCACTTTTTATACCTATATGTTTTGAAACACTATTCTATATGCTGTCTGGCATGGTTGACACACTTATGCTCTCATCAGTGGGCGACTATGCCGTGGGTGCTGTCGGAACCGCCAACAGTTATATCGGAATGTTCATCATCATGTTCTCCATCATATCATCCGGCATGATGACGGTCATGACTCAGAATATCGGCGCAGGCAGACCTGGGATTGCTTATCAGGCACGCCAGCTTGGTCTTATATTCAACTCAGTCATAGGTATGGGAATGTCTATATTCCTGTTCATTTTCTCCGAAAATATTCTTGATCTGATAGGAATAGCCGGGAACCTCAGGGAACCTGCCATGAGCTATCTTGAGATCGTTGGCGGAGGGTGCTTCCTGAACGCGCTGATTCCAATATTTGCAAGCTACCTCAGGGCATTTGGACATACAAAGCAGCCTCTCATCGCTACCATAATCGGCAACCTTGTAAACTTCGCCTTAAATGCAGTATTTCTCTTTGCGCTGCATAAAGGGGTGCAGGGTGTCGCTACAGCGACAGTCATATCCAAGGTTATCAACCTTGCAATTGTTATCTTTTTCTCCTGCACCCTTGTAAAAGCAGGAAAAAATCCCGAAAGGCTTTCTAACAGAACTGTCCTTTCACAGATCATCAGAGTCGGACTGCCATCTGCATTCGAATCCGTTCTGTACAATGTCGCCATGATGCTGGTGGTCAAGTTCCTGAACCAGATGGATACTGACGGAATAAATGTCACGGCACGATCCTACGCAGTCCAGATAAGCAACTTCTCCTACTGCGTCGGCTCAGCGCTCGCCCAGGCAAATGCCATCATGACAGGATGGCATATCGGTTCCGGCGATATAGATGCATGTAAAAGAGATACAAAAAAGGCCGCCATCATCGGTGTGATCGTGGCGACCTGTCTTGAAACTTTATTTGCAGTCACAGCCCCATGGGCCATGAAACTGTTCACCGACAACCCGGACATGGTACATATTGTCACAAGGCTCCTTGCTATTGACATCATCCTCGAGGTTGGCAGAGTTACAAACCTTGTCTACGGCCAGGCCTTAAAGACCAGCGGAGATGCGGTATTCCCGGCCGTCATAGCAGCTGTCTTTATGTACGTGTGTGCTGTCGGCGGTACATGGATGTTCGGCCTGCACCTTGGGCTCCTTGCAACCGGCGCCTACATAGGCCTTACCTGTGACGAATGTGTACGCGCAGTTGGTATGGTCCTGCGCTGGCGAAGCGGAAAGTGGACGGAGAAGAAACTGGTGTGATAATACCCTAGTACCAGACATATTCCAGAATGTATCAGACCAGACATACGCCAGGCATTTATCACAGTATTCCCCCTATCATATACACCACAAATGCCGCAAGCCACGCCACAACGCACTGCCAGATCACTACCATGACAGCCCAGCGATGTCCCATCTCTCTCTTGATGGAGGCGATGGCTGCTATACAAGGCGAGTAAAGCAGGCTGAATACGAGCAGCGATGCTGCAGCCCTGGTTGTGATAGCTGCGGTCACTGATCCGTTAAACAATATCTCAAGTGTGGATACCACACTCTCCTTCGCCATGATACCGCTTATGAGCGACGTACATATTCTCCAGTCGCCAAGTCCAAGCGGCTTAAATATCGGCACCAAAAGTCCGGCTATCGCAGCAAGTATGCTGTCCTGCGAGTCTTTCACCATATTGAGGTGCATATCAAAGCTCTGAAGGAACCAGATACATATAGTTGCAAGAAATATAACTGTGAACGCCTTCTGAAGAAAGTCCTTTGCCTTCTCCCACAGGAGCTGGCCTACGTTCTTCGCACCCGGAAGTCTGTAATTTGGAAGCTCCATGACAAAAGGAACCGCATTGCCCTTAAACAATGTGCTCCGATAAACCATAGCCACAATTATTCCTATCGCAATTCCAAGGAAATAAAGCCCTGCCATAATAAGGCCGCCCTTTCCAGGAAAGAATGCGCTTACAAAGAACGCATATATAGGAAGCTTCGCCGAACAGCTCATGTATGGAGTGAGCAGAATAGTCATCTTTCGGTCTCTCTCACTCGGGAGTGTCCTGGTTGCCATGACGGCCGGAACCGTACAGCCAAATCCAATCAGCATCGGAACTATGCTCTTGCCAGAAAGTCCGATCTTCCTTAGCAGCTTATCCATGACAAATGCAACTCTGGCGATGTATCCACTGTCTTCCATAAGCGACAGGAAGAAGAACAGGGTAACAATTATTGGAAGGAAGCTGAGCACACTTCCCACTCCTGCAAATATTCCATCCATAACAAGGCTCTTGACGACCACATTTACATTTGCTGCGGTGAGAAGCTTTCCCACCTGAACCGTAAGTGCATCTATCCCCATCTCTAAAAGTTTCTGAAGTCCAGCTCCGATCACGTTAAATGTCAGATAGAACACCGCCAGCATGATACCGATAAAGCACGGAATTGCTGTATACTTTCCGGTGAGGATACGATCTATCTTCTCGCTTCTGATCCTCTCCTTGCTCTCCTTTGGCTTAACTACGCAATTTTCACATACCTTTTCTATGAAATTAAATCTCATATCAGCTATGGCTGCACTCCTGTCAAGTCCTCTCTCTTTTTCCATCTGTATTATCAGATGTTCTATCGTCTCTTTCTCGTTCTCATCAAGTCCAAGCCTTTCAAGTATGAGATGATCTCCCTCTATGATCTTGGTCGCAGCGAATCTAAGCGGCAGATCTGCTGCCTTTACATGGTCCTCTATGAGATGCGCCACAGCATGTATACATCTATGTACTGCTCCGCCAAATTCATTCTCATCACAGAAGTCCTGTCTTCCAGGCTTTTCCTGATACTTGGCTATATGTATAGCATGTCTTACAAGCTCATCCACGCCCTCGTTCTTTGCCGCAGATATGGGTACAACCGGGGTTCCAAGCATTGCCTCCATCCCATTTACATCTATGGAACCCGAATTGCCTGTGACCTCATCCATCATGTTGAGTGCGACGACAACCGGTATCTCCATCTCAAGAAGCTGCATTGTGAGATACATATTTCGCTCTATATTAGTAGCGTCTACTATATTGATGATAGCCTTTGGGTGATCATCAAGCACAAAGTTTCTGGACACGATCTCCTCGCTGCTATAAGGAGACATCGAATATATCCCAGGCAGATCCGTCACGGAAGTATTCTCCCTGCCCCTTATCGGACCATCTTTTCTGTCGACAGTTACTCCAGGGAAATTGCCTATATGCTGATTTGATCCTGTAAGCTGATTGAACAGAGTCGTCTTTCCACAGTTCTGGTTGCCAACCAGGGCAAATGTAAGTCTTGTTCCTTCTGGAAGCGGATCACCATCCCCTTTGACGTGATATTTTCCTTCCTCGCCAAGTCCTGGATGTTCCTTCTCCTCTATGATCTCAACTCTGGTGTGAGCTCTGGATCTTGTCTCTATCTGCTCTGCATCTATCTGCTCTGCATCAGCCAGTCTGAGTGTAAGTTCATATCCATGGATCTGAAACTCCATAGGATCGCCCATCGGAGCAAGCTTCACAAGGGTGAGCTCCGCACCGGGTATAACACCCATGTCAAGGAAATGCTGTCTTAGCTCTCCTTCACCGCCAACTGCCTTTATTCTGGCACTCTGTCCTACCTTCAAATCTCTCAGTGTCATAATTGATTATCCTTCTTTCATCATTCATCCAGATTCATCCACGCAGTCTTTCAGTACCACAAAATCGTCTGTCGAATGCCGTCTATTTATGTTTATTGATATTTTTTCTCAATTATAGCACGATGCGTTGTATGCGCAATATATAGATCCTGATTATCGTCTATATTTTCACGGCTTTTTCATGTGCATCTCTGTCTATAGAAGTCAGTTCCTTAAGTTCCCTCACCGTAAACACACCGCAGACAATCGCAGTTATTCCGTCCGCTATCGGTCCCGCATACATGACACCATCGATCCCCATGAATATAGGGAATATGATGATGAGAGGAAGCAGAAATAGTATCTGTCTTGTGAGTGACATGAACACACCAAGTCTCGCCTTTCCTATAGAGTTGAAGAAGTTTGATGTCACCGGCTGGATTCCATTTACGATGGTAAGAAACATATATATCCTGAAGTATCTCTCTGAAAACTGGAAGTACAGCTCGCTTCCCTCTCCAAATGCGCTTATGATCTGTCTAGGGAATATCTGGAATGCTGCAAATGCCACCACCGACAGAGCTGATGCTGCTGCCAGCGCCAGAAGATAAGTCTTTCTCACCCTCCTGTACTTTCCTGCGCCATAGTTGAAGCCTATGATCGGCTGGGTTCCCTGTGATATTCCTATAACGATCGCCATAAATATCATGTTGACCTTGCTTATTATTCCTGAACACGCAATAGGTATGTCTCCCCCATACACCGACTGTGCTCCGTATCTTGACAAGGTGTTATTCATGACAACCTGTACTATTGCCATGGCTATCTGATTGAAACACGCTGACGCACCGAATCTGAATATATTGCCACATGTCTCACCTCGCATAACAAAGCTTCCTCTGGTGAGCTTTATTGTCTTGAAATGGAACATATATCTGAGACTTATGGCAAATGATATGATCTGTCCTATGATGGTTGCCAGAGCCGCACCGCGCATCCCCATATCAAGTCCAAATATCAGTATTGGATCGAGTATTGTATTGATGATAGCTCCTGTCAGCATGGATATCATAGAATATCTCGGACTTCCATCTGCCATGATTAGCTTGCTCATTCCGGTATTCGCTATCAGGAATGGGAAACCTATCGCTGTTATCCTTGTGTACTCCTGTGCAAATGGCAGAACCTTGTCAGTTGCGCCGAATGCCTTTAGCATAGGTGTCAGGAATATTGTCGTCACAAGGAAAAGTGCCACGCCAAATATCGCCATGAGACAGATTCCATTTCCTGCTGCCTCAGCCGACTTCTTCTCATCTCCGGCACCAAGCTTCAAAGAAAAGCTGGTCGCACTTCCTATGCCAAGAAGAAGCGATATCGCAGTACATGCCGTTGAAAGAGGAAATGCTATATTTGTCGCAGCATTTCCAAGCATTCCCACTCCGTGTCCTATAAATATCTGGTCAACTATATTATAAAGTGCTGTCACCAGCATGGATATGATACACGGTATGGCAAAGGTTGTGAGCAGATGTGCCTCATTCTCATATCCAAGGGGATTGTTCTGATTTTCATTTGTCTTTGTGTTATCAGATGTCATGATTCTGTATTGCCTTTCTGTCTGTATTGCGACTCAGTTTTTCATTCCATATTTCTTCAGGTCTACCCGGTCATTTTCAACCTCTATGCCGTCTGCCCTCAGGCGGTCCGCCTGGACATTTGCTCCACCGAACGCAAATGCTCCCGCAAGCTCACCCTTGGAATTCACCACTCGGTAACACGGTATATTCTCAGGATCAGGATTCTTATGAAGTGCATTGCCCACGGCTCTCGCCATCTTCCTGTCACCTGCCATCTCCGCAACCTGGCCGTATGTTGCAACACATCCCTTCGGAATCTTCTTCACCGCATCGTAGATCCTCTTTGTCGGACTGTAGGTTACTATGTCATAGCTATCCGCTATCATCTGCTTCACAGCATCCTCTGGCACACTTCCATCCAGTATGATAGTGTTCCAGTGTTCTTTGTTCTGATGCCAACCCGGTATGACAGACTCAAATGCCTGCCTCCAGAAATCCCGGCTTTCCGGATCAGCCTTCACATTCAGATTGATATATCCATTCCTCTCATAAGTCCAAAGGAATGCCTTCTTGCTTCCCTTGACTCTCACAAGCTGCCAATTCTGGTCGTGAAATGGCGCCTCCTGATACGTGTCAGGAAACGACAGACCGTATGCCAAAGCTTCCTCTCTTGTTGTCATTTGTATTTTTCCTTTCCTGTGTTGCGATTATGTCATAGCTGACAGTTTGCCTCTCAGCTATATAACGCACCGTTTTTATCTTTTTTCATTTTTCAGCTAAAAAGCGATAAACTACCTGTATCCCTTGAGGTATTTCTTCTGCTCATCAGTTATGCGGTAACTCTCCACAGCCTTCTGTATTGTCTTTCTGTGAACCCAGTCGGACATGCGGTGTTCTTCTATGTACGGAATTACCGCATCCCACTGCTTTGCCAGAGCTGTAGCCATGTACCACGCTATCATCATGTTGACATAATACTCATCAGACTCAACTCCCGCCACAAGCTTCACATACTCAGGCTCAAAATCCTCGTCAAGATAAAGTCTCATGAGCATTCCTATTCCGTACCTTATAGTATAGGTCTCGCTTGAGGCAATCCAGCGCTTGATGACCGGTAGCAGTTCTTCCTTGTGCTTTTCAAAACACTTCGGTGCCGGAAAATCACAGGTTGCCCAGTTGTCTATATACGAAAGAAATCTCTCTACCTCTGATAGACATTTATCATAGTCCTTTATCCTGGTTATGAGCATCATGTGAAGATTGTTTTCCTCGTAATAATGGTGTGGAAGTTCTTTTATAAACTTTTCTGACAGTTCTGTTCCAGCTATACTCTTTGCATATTTTCTGAGCACGGGAACTCTTATGCCTATGACAGTCTCCTTGTCGGTGTCAGGCATAAGCCTGCTGTGAAAATCTCTGTATGCCATATCCTGTAGTTCAAACAGATGCTTTTGAATCTCCTCCATATTTTCACCTTACGCTTTCTAATTTTCTCGTTGTTAGTTTTCCATTTTCTACATTTTTCTATTCTAACTCATAATTGTATACAACTATTATATCTAATACTATCTGAATTTCTTCACATGCTCCGATATAAACCGAAACAGTTCGATATTGACCTTCTCATTCTTCTCCTCCGCCTCAAGATATTCAGGCACTGAAATATCTGTCTGAACCTCTCCGCATACATCAACGCCCAATATTCTTGAATGTCTTATACCACCGTCATATCTTTCATCATTACGACAAGCGTCTGTATTTTTTTCTTCACCCTGACCGCCAAGAAAGACACTGAGCAGACGTTCAAGTCCATCGATTGACATATCCCCCTGACTCCAGTTTGTCTCCGTGTATTCTGTTCCGAGGACATCTTTGTCTATAGATATATACAGAGGCAGATCTGTTCTAATAAGTTTCAGCTTATTCTCAAGCAGATCACCATGCAGGTCTTCGGCGGAAAATGTCAACAGTCTTCCGCTTGAGATATCCCGGGAAATATCATACGAATCATCGTACTCAGCTTCTTGTACATTATACCCACATTTATAGCTTTCCACATTTTCTTGTCTCCCCTTGGAACCTTTATAACTTTCCAAAGTCTGCTCTATATCTGACTCCGGCGGACCTACAACCACCAGCTGTCTTAGATTTTCATTCTGTATAAGAGTCTGTCCCGCCCAGTCTCCGCAGCTCATCATTTCTGGAACCATAGGTATCTGCATGTCTGTATGATGATCATACATAACCAGCCCAAACGGTTCGGTTATATGATCTGTTATAATCTTCGTTATATAATGATAATTTCCCGAATCTATATAATGTATACCCTGGATTCCGTACGGCTCTATCCTGCCCCATATTTTTTCATACGCATTTTTTGAACAATACATATCTGTCTCTTGTATATCAGAGCAATCTATGTATCTGAATCTATCTATATCCTTTATATCCTCATCACGATATACGTGAGTAAAATCCAAAATCATATTCTCATTTTTCACCTTGCTGTCACCCATATACAACCCCCATATATACAATAACAAGTCAATTTCGCAGCAATATCGATTAACCTGTCAATAATAAAATAATCTTAATACCAAAATCGCCCGACTGTATTCTAACACAACCGGACGATTTTAATCACTATTTGTCTTTCTTTTTCCTTATGTGGATCTCCGGGATTGCCACCGTGTCATATGTCACAGACGAGTCATCCTCACCCACATTATCCTCATTGTCATCATGGCTCTTTGTGTTCACCTCAGGAATAGCCAGATTGTCAAATGACATGTTGAATCTGTGATGCTTTTTATGCTGTTCTTTATTTTTTTCTCTCATAGTTGGTTATACCCCCTAAAGTATGTTTATGAAAAATGTAATTACCAGGCTGTTCAGGAAGTCAGCAAATAAACTTCCTATAAGCGGTATTATCAGATATGCCTTGACTGAAGGAACATAGCGGTCGCATATAGCCTGCATGTTCGCCATGGCATTTGGCGTTGCTCCCATACCGAATCCGCATGTTCCGGCGGACAGA
>ENA-OPDT01000409-OPDT01000409.1-human-gut-metagenome-genome-assembly--contig:-NODE-409-length-15339-cov-1.652120_pt1 | contig 15339 bp, 15 predicted proteins | sample MGYA00241627_ERZ501517 | MGnify/ENA primary metagenome ERZ501517 (study PRJEB25962, sample SAMEA2042435) | human gut metagenome | biome: human gut; feature: human-associated habitat; material: faeces... | reverse complement strand
TCTTCAACCTCGGCAATTCCAGATGGAACTCCTACTACAACTCTTGGCCTACCAGCATTATATCTTTTACAAACTTTTGTAATTACATTTCTAATCATCATCTGTGCTGCAGTAAAATCCGCAATAACACCGTCTTTCATTGGTCTTACTGCCCTAATTTGTTCTGGAGTTCTGCCAAGCATCTCCTTTGCTTCATGCCCTGTTGCAACAATTTGATTGTTTTGTCTATTTATTGCCACAACAGAAGGCTCGTTTAGAACTATTCCCTTTCCTTTTATTGTTAGCAAAATGTTAGATGTTCCTAAATCCATCCCTATGTCTTTCGATACAAATGTAAAAAAATTCATTGTTTACCTCAATCCTCCTATTGAAAATACGCTTGTGTATCTTTCGTTTCCAATTACAATGTGGTCTAATAGCTCTATGCCTAATAATGTAGCTGCATTATATAATCTTTTGGTTGTTTCTATATCTTCTTTGCTCGGCGTTGGGTCTCCACTCGGATGATTATGTACCAAAATAATCTTCGGTGCTCCCATCTTTATTGGTTCTGCTAATATATCCTTTGGCTCTATTATTGCTGAATTTGTGCCACCATATGACACATCTATAATCTTAATTAGCACATTTTTTGTATTTAAAACTAGTACTTTTACTTTTTCTCTTTTTTCGTATTTCATCTCATTCATTAACAAATTTGCCACTGATGCTGATGACCTTATTTGCACTTTGTTAGCATTTAGTGGTTTTGAAATTCTTTTTGCCATTTCGCATACAGCTTTAATCTGAATTGCCTTAACAATTCCTATTCCTTTAATTTTTGTTAGCTCTTCTAGTGAAATATCTTGCAAAAACTGAATATTTTCTTTATTTTTACTTTCTATTGATAAAATTTCTTGTGCAAGTTGTACTGATGTTTTTTCTTTTGTTCCTGTTTTTATTATTATTGCTAATAATTCTGAATTTGATAAATTTTCAATTCCATACATTTGTGCTTTTTCATATGGTCTTTCTGTTGATGGTAATTTTTTTATAGTCAATATAAATCCTTTCCACCACTATATATCTATAAAACCTATATTACATTACAATTGCTGTAGAAATAATTTCTATTTTTATAAAATAAACCTAAGTGCGCCCTTTGAGGAGTCCGAAGGAGCTCCGACCAAGCACGACGTGTGCAATTTTATAAAAATAAATTATTTCTGCAAAATGTAATTATAAAGCTTTTCTATATATAAAAATTGAAATTATTACGCCAATTATGCTTGCAATGTTTATTTTAAACATTAGTGCGAATGTTACTTTTGCTATTCCTAAGTCAAGTACAAGTGGTGAATTTGCAGATAGTCCAAATTCTTGGCCGTATGATAGCCACCATAGGAAGTCAACCCCTGATGTAAGTTGCCTTATTAAACCTCCTATAACAAGTCCTGCTAAAATGAATAGTATGCATATCCATGTATTTTTGTTTTTCATGTTTTTATCCTCCGTTTTTTATTGCGAATTAGTTTTATGTAAAGTTCTATCTCCTACGGATACAACGTTTTTCTAATTCAATTTTACATTTTGTATTATATCTTGAAATCGAGTTTTTTTCAATACTAAAAGTTAAATATATTTTTTCATTTTCGTCAAATTTCGCTTTATTTTTTGCTTTTTATGTGGTATATTAAATATTACATTTATTAGATAACAGTAATATAATATATAAACACAATATTTCCATATTTTGTTCATTTAATTAGATATATTTTAGTAGTATAATAAAAGTATATCTTAGGAGGTACTAAATGAAGTTTGAGAAAATTAATGATGATAAAATAAAAATAACATTAAGTAGTGCAGATTTAGAAGCAAATGACTTAGATTTACACTCTTTTATGTCAGACTCTAGTGAAACACAATCATTATTCTTATCTGTTCTAGATAAAGCAGAAAAAGATTATGGTTTTATTACAGATAATTATCAGCTAAAAGTTGAAACATACGCTTTAGATAATGGAACATTTATGCTTACAATTACAAGAAGCCGTTCAAAGAATGAGCCAGAAAGGAAAAAATTTAAGGTATCTAGAAAAGTTCCTAATATGTCTACAGCTTCTCTAATATATAGGTTCAATACATTCGAGGATTTTTGCAATTTTGCAGAGTTCTTATCCACATCTGAGCTTGGAAATGTGGACAAAATTTCAAAATCTTCATTGTTATACTCGTATAATGATTACTACTATTTAATCTTTAACGACGTAAACGTGAAATATCCTAATTTAAGGTCATTTTACTCTGCAATAACAGAGTTTGGTACATATATTGAATATTCTGATGCATTAGCTGCTAAATTGCATGAAACAGCAACACTTATAATAAAAAATCATGTAGTAAAAGTTGCAACAAAGTACTTTGTAAAGTAGAAAAAAACTTGGAGAATTTAACATTCTTCAAGTTTTTTTATTATTTTAATATACGTAGTTTTGCGGATTTTGTGCTATTCCATTTACTCTTATTTCAAAGTGTAAATGGTTTCCTGTTGAGTTTCCTGTGCTTCCTACTGTTGCTATTGCTTGTCCTTGTGAAACGTATTCTCCAACATTTACTAGCAATGATGTACAGTGCCCATAAACTGTTTGAACGCCATTTCCATGTGATAGCATTATATAATTACCATATCCTCCACTGTATCCATATTGTGATACTGTAACTCTTCCAGCAGCTGCTGCAACTATTTTTGTGCCTTTGCTTGCTCCTATATCTACACCTTTATGTGTTTTTCCCCATCTTGAGCCAAATCTTGATGTTAGTGTTCCAGAAAGTGGTCTTATTAAGCTTATTCCTAAATTAACTTTTGCCCCTGTGTTTACTGATGAAGGCGGAATTGCTGATCTACCTGTTGAAGCCACTCTTTTTACTACCACTTTTGGTTTTTCTTTGTATAAGCTTGCCACACAAGTTTCAACATCTGTGAATGTTGCTTCACTTGTATTATATTTTTCTAATATTGTTATTTTATCACTATTTGTACTCTCTTTATCTTTTAATTGTTTTACAATGTCTTCTGCATCTTCAAATTTAGATACATAATATTTTTCTTCGCCATCTTCCAGTATTGCATAATATCTATAATATGTAGTACCTTGTCCAACTATTTTATTATAAATTTCATCATCATTTGTTTGTACATCTTTTTTTAATAAGCATAATTTGTATTCTGGCATTGAGTCAATTTGAATAAAAGCTAAATTTGCTCCATCACCTTTTTGGATTGCATCATTTATTTTTGCTTGTAGTTCACTCTTATTCTGTGTATATCCTATAAACTCACCATTTAATGAAACTGAATATGTTGGTTTAAAAAAGTATACAATCATCATTCCAATTATTAGTGCTGACAGTAAAATTAGTACTGCAAGCTTTATAGAACGCCTGATATGCATAAAAGATTTTTTTAATACGTTTATGATAAACAACTCCTTCTTTATTATTATCAGACATATTCTATATTAAAATAGAGAAATTTTCAAGTACTTTTTTGAATTTATATTAGACAACGAAAAAAACACATCTCTTTTTGGCCGTTAGAGATGTGTTTTGATTTTATTGCAATTCATTTTTTACTGTTAGTATTTCTGTTGGTGTTGCTGATTGTGCTGGTTTGTAATAGCCTTTTGTTTGTGCTACTTTGAATAGTTCGTATTGAAAGCTTTCATCATTATTTCTTATTTGTTGTATTGTTTGTCTTAATTGCATATTTTCTGCTTCTGATATTACTCCTTGATAAGTTTTTAGACCAGATTTTACGCCTTCTAGTATATCGTTTACCATTGTTTTCTCATCCATTTTCGTATCCTCCATAACTTAAATATTTAAAAATGACATTAGTTTTTGCTTTGTGTTTAAAGCATCTTGTGCTGATTTTGTGAATATTTGCTTTATTTGTGGATCTACTGCTTGTGAAGCATATGTGTTTAATTTTTGATAATTTGTTTCATGTGCGCCTATCAAATGGCGTAAATTTTGTAATTCGATTTGAGTTAAATTTGCCATAATTAAAAACTTCCTTTCCTAAGGTTTATGTTTTTATTATGGCAAATTTTCATTTTTTTATTCATTTATTTTGTATATTTTTATTTTATTTGTATGTTTTGTTTTTTCTTGATTTTAGCAATTTATCCTATTATTTCCAAACCAGCAAATTTTGCCATTAATCTCTTGTGTCCAGCTTTATCGAATTCTAGGTCCACCTTTACATCATTGCCTTCTTGCTCTAATTTTGTTATTGTTCCTTCTCCGAATTTTTTATGGTAAACACGTTGTCCAACTTGATATTTTGATAAATCTACATCGTTTGTTTGATTGTTTTGTTTTATTGAATTTAAGAAGCTTTCTGCGGTTCTATATTGATATTCAGATTTTGTACCTTGTTCTCCAATTGTTTTTGCAACAGCAGATTTATCTTCTTCGCTCATTTTGAATGTTTTTACTGTTTGTCCTTTTCCATAGCTCCATCTATATCCATAGTCTTTAAATTCTTCCTTATCTACGGATTTTCTTTCTACAACTTCTGCGTATCCTTCTAGTAATTCTTCTGGAATTTCTTTCACAAATCTTGATACCTGATTGTAGCTAGTTGAGCCAAATATTGTTCTATGTTTTGCACACGTTAAATATAAGTATTGTTTTGCTCTTGTTATTCCAACATAGAATAAACGTCTTTCTTCTTCTAATGCTTGTGGCTCGCCTATAGATTTGTATCCTGGGAATATCCCTTCTTCCATTCCAACCAAGAATACTACTGGGAATTCAAGTCCTTTTGCACTGTGCAAGGTCATTAATGTTATTGAGTTATCTTGGTCTTCCATTCCATCTATATCACTTGAAAGTGTGATGTTTTCTAAGAATTCGGCTAATGTATTGTCTGCTGATTCTTCTTCGAATTCTATTGCAACTGTTAAGAATTCTTCTAGGTTTTCTATTCTGGTTTCAGCCTCTACACTGTTTTCATTTTCTAAAGCTTTTGTATATCCAGTTTTATTAAGAGTTTCTTTGATTAAATCTGATATTTTAAGTTCATCTTTTTTTGACTTCAAATATTCAATTTGTTCTATAAAATCTCTAGAGTTTGAGAATACCCTTGTTAATCCATATTCTTGTGCATTTCTTATAATTTCATACATAGAGTTACCTGTTTTGTCTGAAATTTCTTGAATTTGTTCTATGCTTGTCTTTCCAATTCCACGTTTTGGCTCATTTATAATTCTCTTTAAAGATAGATTATCTGCAGAGTTATGTATTAACCTTAAATATGCAATTATGTCTTTTATTTCTTTTCTTTCATAGAACTTTAAGCCACCAATAACCTTGTATGGAATGCCTTCTCTCATAAGAATATCTTCTATTGCCCTTGATTGAGCATTCATTCTATATAAAATTGTGAAATCAGAATTTTTGCAATATTCTTCTGTTTTTAAATGGTTTATTTGCTCTACAATGTATCTGCCCTCGTCGTATTCATCTTCTCCACAATATATGCAAGGCAAGTGTCCTTCTTCGTTTTCTGTCCATAACTTCTTGTCATATTTGTTTTCATTGTGCTTTATTACTGCATTTGCAGCTTTTAATATATTTCCTGTACATCTGTAGTTTTGCTCTAGTTTGATAATTCTTGTTCCTGGGAAATCTCTTTCGAAGTTTAATATATTAGAAATATCTGCACCTCTAAAACTATAAATTCCCTGGTCATTATCACCAACAGCTGTAACATTTCCATACTTTGATGCCAATAATGATACAAGTGTAAATTGAGCCTTGTTTGTATCCTGATACTCATCAACTAAAATATACTTAAATTTCTCTGTGTAATAATCTAAAACATCTGGATTCTCACTTAGTATTTTTATAGTAAAGTTGATGATATCATCGAAATCTATGGCATTATTTTCTCTTAATCTTCTTTGATATAGCTCATATATTTCTGCAATTGTTTTCTTTCTAAAGTCTCCGGCATATTTTACACCATAAGCTTTTGGCTCAAGCATTTCATTTTTCCCATTACTAATTTCAGACAACACTCCTCTGTCTGTAAATATTTTATCGTCTACTTTTAAAGTTTTTAAACACTCTTTTATTAATGTTTTTTGATCAGATGTATCGAAAATAACAAAGTCTGTTTTATATCCGATTCTATCTATATATCTTCTTAAAATACGCACACAAATAGAGTGGAATGTTCCCATCCATAAATCTTTTGCCGCGTCTCCAATAAGCTTTTCTATTCTTTCCTTCATTTCATTTGCAGCTTTGTTTGTAAATGTAATTGCAAGTATATTCCATGGCTTAATTCCACTTTCTATATCATATGCAATCTTGTGTGTTAGTACTTTTGTTTTTCCACTTCCTGCACCAGCAATTACTAAGCATGGTCCATCTGTGGCAAGCACAGCCTCTTTTTGCTTGTCATTCAATCCATTTATTAATTCTTCCTTATTCATCTCTATCCCTTCCTCATGTTCAAAAAACAATTATAAATTTTCATAAAAAATATTACTGTCTTAATCTTTCAATAGTCAAAATTTTAAATTTTTAACTCTTACGCTGAAAATTATTTCTATTTTTATGAAATTCAATATTACATACAGAGCTTACGCATTTGTAATTTTATCTACAATTAATTTTAAAGCATCATATATTTCTTTTGCACATTTTCTGTATACTTCAGCAGGATATCCCCATGGGTCATCTATGTCTTTATCTTGTGCATCTGGTCCATATGCATATTCTTTTATTGTAAATATTCTATGAGCAAGCTCTGGATACATATATTCCAATGTAGTTAGATGAGCATGTGTAGCACACAAAATTAAATCCATATCTTTTATATTTGTATTTTTCACATTTACAGATTGATGGTTTAATAAATTTACGTCATATTCTTCTTTCATGACCATTATTGCTTCATCTGTTGAATATTCTCCAGTCGATGCACGAAGTCCAGCAGAACACACCTTTATATTTGTTATTCCTTTATCTTCTAGCATTTTCTTCATTAAGCCTTCTGCCATAGCACTTCTACATGTGTTTCCAGTACATATAAACATTATATTTTTTATTTGTTCCATGTGTTGATTCCTCCAATATTTTTCTAACGATAGTATATAACATTTTGGTGGATTTAATCAAGGTTTATGCTTGATATATTTAATGAATTTTCACACACTGCTAATAATCACAATAGTTTTGCTAGTTTATTAACTAAACTGTTATAGTTTCATTTTTTTACTATATATTTACTGCAATTAATCCTAATATAAATCCAATTATTGTTCCTATGGTACTTGCTTTTCCTTCATAAATTTTATTTGATTCAGGTATTAATTCTCCCGAAACTATGTATAGCATTGCTCCAGCCGCAAAGCTTAGGCACACAGCGATTACATCTTGCGATATTCCACCAATTATTTTTCCAATTAGTGCTCCTATCCCTGTTGTTACTCCAGAAAGGATTACATAATATAAGACTTTAGACGTTTTCATTCCTCCATTTTTCATCGGCACAGCCATTGAAATTCCTTCTGGTATATCATGTATGCATATCGCAATTGCAAGAGAATAACCTAACGTTAGTGAGGCTCCAAAACCAGAACCTATTGCAAGTCCTTCCGGAAAATTATGTATTGCCAAACCTATACTTGTTACAATTCCTGCTCTTAATAAATTTTTTTTATTTTCTTCTTTTATGCTTCTTAACATTTGAGAATTTTCGGTAAATTTTTTATCAACTAAATAATTGCAAACAATCATACAAAATATACCTAATGCTATTCCTAAAATAACATTAGGTATAGATGCAATTTTTAAAGCTTCTGGAATTAAATCAAAACTTAATATAGAGGTCATTAGTCCTCCTGCCAATGACAGAATAAAACTTAATATTTTATTTGATGGATTTTGAAACCTTACACCTATTATTCCACCTAATGTTGTGCCAAATGTGCCAAAAAACAAACCAAGCATTGTAACTTTTAATAAATCGTACATTTTTTCTCCTATCTTTTTTGTACATTGTATTTACTTGGTTTGTTTTTTATTCTATAGTATTTATATATTCTAAAAATTTATTTATTATCATTACTTTCATTTAAATATTTATTATAGTTTTTTCCGTCTTTGGCAGTTAGTAAGGATTCCTTACTAACTGAGCTTTCCTGCAATTCTCCTTCTTCAAAAATATTTCTTATATGCATCGTTATATTATTTCTAGTCGTATCAAATAATTCAGCCATAGAATTTTGAGTAAGCCATACATTTTCGTCTTCTAATCTCACTTCAATGTCAACTTTTCCATCATCTGTTGTATACATTATAAAATTATTTTGTTCATTTAATTCATTCTGCATTATGCAAAGCTCCTTTCAAAATCTCTTCTATATATTATTAATCCTGTTTACATTTCCGGCTCCTTCTCGTCTTCTTTACTTATTGTTCTTATTGTTCCGGCTGTTTGTTCTTTTAGCACTTCATTTTCTTGAAAAGTTAATACATCTTTTTGTAAATTCCATATGCTGTTGATGATATATTTATCTCTTTCATTAGCATTCTCTTTGCCTATTTGTATATCAAAAGCATCATTTGCTTTCTTTATGTCATTACTTTTTAAAGCTTCTATAAAGTCAAATATTCTTTGCTTTTGTGTTGATTTATCCATTCCCATTAGCTTCGTTGCATAAATCTGTGCTAACATATAACGTGAAAACTCTGCTTTTTCACTTGCAAATTTGTATTCTCCTTTAGCTATCCTGCTTGCCATTCTGAATCTATCAATGGCAGTACTAATCCTCCTTTTGATTATATTTTCTTTTAATGTGCCAATATCTACATCAAACCCCTTTCTTCCAGCCAACTCTATTAAATATCCATCAAGCATTCTTTCCATACACTGTGGTATAACTTCTCCTAAAATCATTCTTGCTTCTCCAAACTGATTTTGAACATATAGTGTATGCGATATTTCATGAACTAATGAATACGCATCTGTTAATGTTCCAGTTTCTTTTGCATATGCGTGTACATCTTCTCTTGCGAATGTTGGGCTTGTGGTTTCGTTTCTTTTTACTCCTTTATTAAAAGATAAATATACTGTTTGACCGCTTTCATTGCTCTTTTTTCCTTCTTCTAATAATTTAGATACATCTATTCCAAATTCTCTAAAAAATCCAAATACAATGTCTATAGCCTGATTTCTATTAACTCTGGTTTTTAATGTACTATCTCGTCCGCATTCGGAAAAAACTTTTTTAATGTCTACTCCACAAATTCTTAATCTATTTATTAAATCATTAATTTCATTATTTGTTTTATTAGCCAATCCTATATCATCAAAATATTCCATTAAAATTCTGTCTCCATTTTTTCCAACCCTTCGTGCTAATTCTTGACGCTCTATATCATTTTCTTCATTATTCATAAATTACAATCTCTCCTTAGTTTTGTTAAGCACATTATATCAAAAATTGAGTATTAGTCAATTGTAATCTCATACAAAACAAAAGATGATGTAATTATAAAATTTTCATCATCTTTTTCTGCGTTTTATACTATGTTTAATATTTTAAATTTTAGTTCTAATTATTCTTCATCATTTCCTTGTAATTTTTCTGCTCTATCTGCTGCAATTAAGTTATCTATCATTTCATCTAAGTCTCCATTTAAGAAGTTTTCCATTTGATATATGCTAAGTCCTATTCTGTGGTCTGTTATACGTCCTTGTGGATAGTTGTAAGTACGGATTTTTTCTATCTCCACTTCCTACTTGGCTCTTACGCTCATTTGCAAGTTCTGAATCACGTTTTTGCTTTTCTACTTCATATAATCTAGATTTTAAAAGTTTCATTGCATATTCTCTGTTTTGTGTTTGAGAACGCTCTGTTTGGCACTCTGCTACTATTCCTGTAGGAATGTGTATTAATCTTACTGCAGATGATGTTTTGTTTACGTGTTGTCCTCCGGCACCAGAAGCTCTAAATACTTCTAGTTTAATGTCTGCTGGATTTATTTCTATTTGAACATCTTCTACTACTGGTAATACCGCAACAGTTGCTGTTGAAGTGTGAATTCTTCCACTTGCCTCTGTTTCTGGAACTCTTTGTACTCTGTGAACTCCACTTTCAAATTTTAGTCTACTATAAACTCCTTTTCCAGTAACCATGAATGATATTTCTTTATATCCTCCAAGTCCTGTCTCATTTTCATTTAAAACTTCTATTTTCCAGTGTTTTCTTTCTGCATACATTGAATACATTCTGTATAAAGTCCCAGCAAATAATGCTGCCTCGTCTCCACCGGCTCCAGCTCTGATTTCACAAATTATGTTTTTATCATCATCTGGATCCTTTGGTATAAGTAATATTTTTAGCTCTTCTTCTATCTTTGGAAGTTTTTCTTTATTTTCATACAACTCTTCTTCTGCTAATTCTTTCATTTCTGGGTCATTTAGCATTTCTTGAGCTTCTTCAATACTCTGTTGTACTTGTTTATATTCCTTATATTTTAATGCAACCTCTTCTATTTCTGCATGCTCTTTCATGAACTTTGTCCATTCGCTTGTATTTGCAATAACTTCTGGGTCTGCAATTTTTTTATTAAGTTCTTCGTATCTATTTTCTACTGCTTCTAACTTTTGAAACATAAATTTTCTCCTCTATATTAATTTTTATAAGCGTAATAATTATACACCCAAAAGCCTATAATTTCAAGTATTTTCCTAAAGCTCTACTACATTGTATGGTATATTCATTGCTTCTAGCATTTTTTGTTCTCTATCAGTGCATGTAAAAATAATTGTCTGGTGATTATTTAGGTCACTTGTAAGATACTGTAGCATGTTTTTTAGTCTGTTATTGTCTGAATATGCAAACGACTCATCTAATATAATTGGCAAATTTTCTTTTGATAATTCATCAATCATTGATAATCTAAGTGCTAAGTATAATTGGTCTATTGTTCCTGTACTAAGCTTTATTGCTTCTACATATTCACCTCTATTGTTTTCTATAATCATTCCATTTTCATCATTTATGGTAACTTTATTATATTTATTACTTGATATTTTTTGAATACTCTCCGAAAGATTTTTTGTAAATTTAGGAGTTATAGTTGTTTTCATTTCTTCATATGCATCCATTAGATTTTCTATTGCAATATTTATGATACTTTCCTTTTCTCTTAATTCTGCTAATTTTTCTTTGTCTGCTTCTCGCTTTTCTTCTAAAACTACCATTTCATCTAGTTGTGGAACTATTGTGTTATATTCAATTTCTAATCCTTTAATTCGTATTCTATTATTGTTTATTGTTTCTTCTATCTTTGAAATATAATTTTGGTAATCGTTTATATATAATAAATCATTTATATTTTTGTCTTTATATTTCTCTATTATTTGCTGTTTATTTTTGTTTGATTCTTCTTTTATCGCTTTATTATCTTGTTCTATTTCATCTGTTATTTTTTCATTATTTTTTTCTAGTAAAATTATTTGTCCCCTTAACATTGACAATTCACTATTTACTTGTTTTTCTTCCTCTTCTTGCTTTTCTAGTTCCTTCTCTGTTGTATTTACATTAGCAATTATCTGTTGTTTTTGATTTTCTAATTTTTCTCTTTTGTACTGCTTTTCTTGATTTATCTTCTCTCTTAATTTTGCTTTATTTACTTTCTGCTTATTTTTGTTAATTACATAAAATACAATATTCGCAATTATAGCAACTCCTAATATTCCAGAAACTATATAATTTTTTATTAAAATAATTGAACAAATTAGTGCTATTGCAAATACAGCGGTTATTACTATAAACGAAATGCTTGGCTTTTCTTTTTCTTGTGTTTCTTCTTTTTCATTTGCTATTTTTTCTATTTCACTATTTAATTTTTCTATATTTTCTTTATGCCCTTTTATTATATCTTGCAAATGATTTTTCGCACTTTGTACTCTTTCGCTTTCTGCATTTATTGTATTTTTTTGATTTGTCAGTTCATTTATTTTAGCAATATTATCTTTTCTATTTTTTTCTCTTATCTCAAGCCTATTCTTCGTTTCTTCCTCACTCTTCATAGAGTTTTGAAGTTCTTGTAAAATCTGTTTCTGCTGTTCTAATTTTTTTAGTTCAGATAAAATTTGTTCTTTTTCCGCATCTATTTCATACTTTCTATTTCTGTATTTTTCTGTTTCAACTATTTTATTGTTTATTTCAACAATTTCTTTTTCTATTATATTTATAGGTTTTTGGCTAGTTTTATTTGTTCCAATTTCGTCTCTTATTTTTTCTTGTAATTTTATTAATGCTTTTTTATAAGACACGTTATCTTCACCAGTTCCAGCTAAATTGGCTATTTTTTGTATTAGCATGTTTTGATTCTTTTCATCTAAGCGCACTTCTTCTTGTGTTGAAACAACTGTTGATAAATACATTTGTTTATCTATTCCCATTTGTTCTATAAAGAATTTACTGCCATCTTTTTTGTCTGTTTCAAATCTGTCCGATATATCTTCTAATTTATCATTATATATTTTAGGATTTTTCTTGTTAAAATCTCTGAATATCTCGTATTTTTCTCCATTTTCAAGTTTATAAGATATTCTTCCAGAGAATTCATTACTATTCCATGGTTTGTATTTTTCATAGTCCGAAAGAACTTTTCCATCTTTGTTTCTTGATATTCCATAAAAAATGCTAATTATATAGTTTAATAGTGTTGATTTTCCACTCTCGTTTGCTCCATGAATTATGTTTATGCCTTCTTCTAAATTTATGTCTTTGTTTTCTATGTTTCCATATGCATTAACTTTTATATTTTTTATTTTCAAATTTTTTCACCTCTTATTTACTAAGTACGTCAATTCCCACATCAAATGCACTTATTAATCGATTTTTTTCTTGTTCATCTTCTGTATTTTGTATTTTTTCTAGAATTCTTTTTGCGAATAACCCTTTCAAACTTACTTGATTTGCTATTTCTTCAATTTCATATTTTGCTTGTGTGTGATTTCTTATTCTTATAATATTTTCGATGTTTACCAAATCTAAAATTTTATTTTCATCAATATTAAAACTGCATTTGCCGACTAAGATTATTTTATAAAATTTATTATCATCAAACTGTGTATTATTTATTTTTTCTATTAATTCTTCTTCTGAATTTATCTCACTCGTATCTAAACTGTATTCAGCGAATGTTTTTGCAGATGTCTTAATAAATTTTAGTTTTAATTCTTTATTTTCCTCGTCTATATTTCCTGCTATAAATCCTCTGTCTCCGAGTTCATCAAAACCAAGTGAAATAGGCGAACCTGGATATACGATATTTTTTCCAACGTAATCAGGCTTGTGTATATGACCCAGTGCAACATAATCAAAGCCTAGTTCTCTTAATTCTTTAGTTGTTAAAGGGTTATACTCTCTATTTTCATCTATACCACTATCAAGGCTTCCGTGTGTTATTAAGATATTTATTTTTTGCTTATTTTTTATGTGTATTGGATTGCTTTTTTTTGCCATATAAAAATCGTTAAATCCATAGCCATATATATCAACATTTTCATCTTCTACCACTTCTATTTCATTAGTAAATATGTGTACATTTTCACTCCATTTAAATTGTTTATAAAATGAATTTTTTATGTAGGGATCATGGTTTCCTGGTGTTATAAATATTTTTGTATTTGGAATTTCAGTAAATAACTGGTTTACATATTCTACGGTGCTTTTCTTTATGTAATCCTGTTCATATAAGTCACCCGCAATAAAAAAATATGGAATATTGTTTTCCTTTATGTATTCCACCATCTCTTTCATTACTTTCCTTTGTTCTAATCTTCTCTCTTGTGCAAATTTCCCCTTTCCAGCTAATGTTGCAAAAGGACTATCAAAATGTATATCTGCTGTATGTATAAATTTCATAATTAATCACTTTCCTCTCTCAAGGTCATAAAAACTGCTATTAAAAAATTAGATAGAATGTATATCCAATTTTCAACTCACACTAATTTTATACCATAACCTCTAAATTAAGTCAATAGTTTTTAAAACATTTGTTCTCTAATTTGTATGACATTTTTCGACATAAAAAAAGCACTAAGTTTAATTAGTGCTTTTAATAAAAAATATTAGTTGTCTTTCTTACTTGTATCTACTGAGCCAAATAATTCATCAAATTTTGCTTCCAATTCTTCTTGTAAATCTTTCGAAAACAATTCGTCTTCTCTAGTATTATCTTCCATTGGAAGCACTGGTGCTTCTTCTTGTTTTTTTACATTTTCAACTGCTTTGGGTTGAGCCTGTGGTGTTGGAGGTGTTATTGGTTTTACATCATCTTCAAATAAGTCATCCAATGATTCAACTTTTAAATCTTGTTCTGGCTTATCTGTTGCATCTGTATAAGGATTTTGTGGATTGAATTTTCTCCATTCTCCCCTTACTCCAGAATCAAAGTTGTTATGGTCTAATCTATTCTGATTTAATCTTCTGTTCATATTTTGATTTCTAAAATAGTAAAACTTATTTGCTTTTATTGGTTTTAAACCTTTTTCAAATATTATACATAACTCATTGTCCATTCTTCTTAACTCGTCTGGTGTCATTAGAGCTCTTCCCATTATTTGATCAGATGTACTATAACCTTGTTTTGAAAAATTTTTATCTCTATTTGTAGATTTTGTGTCCCTTGCAATTGTTGTTTCTCCTAATTGCTTTGAGAAATATTCAACTGTTTTAAATGAGTTACTTCCTAAGAATACGTGTGTATCACAGTTACCCATTATAGTCTCGTATGATTTTTCATAAACTGCTTCTAACTGATCTAAATTCTGCAATATAACACTAAATGAAATTCCTCTACTTCTACTTGTTGATATCTTTTTATCAAAATCTGGTATTTGACCAATGTTTGCAAACTCATCTAATATAAAATATGTGCGTTCTTTTAATTTTCCACCATTCATATCAGCATAATTATACAACTGTTGTATCATTTGTGCAAAGAATATTGTTAATAAAAAATTATACGCTGTATGAGTATCTGAAGAAATTACATATACTGCTGTTTTATGGTTTGCTATATCTTCAAAATTTATTGTATTTGTTGAAGTTACATTTGCAATTTCTTGTGTTATTATTGCTTTTTGTTCTTCAGATACATTTGAATTATTAAGCATTTCTTTATATGTTTCTAATGTTTGTGAATACATTGTATCTCTTTGTAATTTTGATTCTTCATAATAATCATTAAAATTATTGGTACTTTCAGTTTTGGCTATTTCAGTACTTGTTTCTGTACCTTGTGTTGATTTTG
>ENA-OPDT01000405-OPDT01000405.1-human-gut-metagenome-genome-assembly--contig:-NODE-405-length-15474-cov-2.195084_pt1 | contig 15474 bp, 15 predicted proteins | sample MGYA00241627_ERZ501517 | MGnify/ENA primary metagenome ERZ501517 (study PRJEB25962, sample SAMEA2042435) | human gut metagenome | biome: human gut; feature: human-associated habitat; material: faeces... | reverse complement strand
CATGCCTCCCGCATAGCCGTCGGCACGGAACAGATAATTCACTCCGATCTCTTTATCGACCCAGATTTCCATGGTTGACAACGAACCTTGCTAATAGACATTTTCGAATCTTTCGTTTTTGGCCATTGTATTGTCTCCGTGAATTTATTTGTCAGCGCACAAATTCTCTGATAAGACCTATTACCAAAAGGTGAAGAGGATAATATGCATAGAACAACCATTTCATAAATCTGTTGATTTTGGCGTTTCGTCCGCGCTTTCCGTTATATAAAAAGAGCAGCGGTATCGCGAGCGCGACGCAGAGCTGTATCAGCCCGTATATTTTGTCGATAGCGAAGAAATATACAACGGCATATACCGCAGCCCAGAGCATAGACCAGGCTATCTGCTTTTTCGGCTCTCCCCTGTTTGTGCCTATGGACAGCACGCTCAGCGACGCTATGCAGCTCCAATCGGCAGGCAGGGCGACGGCGCAGATAAGCAGAGTCAAAATCACCTTTGCCGGCATTTTGATTCTGTTGTTGTCCGCTATTCGCAGCAGGACGAGTCCCCATGCGAGCGACCATATGACGCTCGTCTGGTTGAGGATATTCCCATAATAAAACGGAATAAACGAGTGCCAGTCTGCAAAATCGTTTGAAGCGAATATATAAGCAAAATGCGATATCACAGCAAACACAAACAGGCGCGCCGTATATTTCTTAATATCGCGCGTATAGTGATAGCCCTCGGCAACGAAAAAGCACATTATCGGGCAGGTAAGCCTGCCTATGATATGCAAAATTATCGGCAGAGGGTCTGTAGGATAGCCCGGGAACAGAAGCCACGCGATATGATCCGCCGTCATGGCCGCTATCGCGATAAGCTTGAGCATATTTGAATCGAGTCCGCTGCGGGTCAAAGTTTTCTGCATAAATTCACCTCATCGGTCGCCGCGATATATTTCGTCCATCTCGCTTTCGGATAGATCGGGATTTTTGCTCTTATTTTCAATTCCGCTCTGCGAGTCTTTTTGAGCAGGACTGACAGCAGTGGTTTTTCCGAGATTGCTTTTGAGAACATAGATCATGCCGGCAAAAATCTCGCCGAGTCTTTTAGTTATCTCGTCCTCGGTGAAGTTGCACACCTTGCGCGCGCAGAGTACGCAGAGTCCGTAGGTATATGTCCACATCTGGCTGAAAAGATGCTCCGCCTGCTCGGGCGTCGCGTTATAGTCGCGGGTTATAATGGCAATATCATTCTCCTTGCCGAACGGCATTATCTCAACAGCGGAGTTGAAGTCGATCTCGGTCTCGCTGCCGCTCATGAATAGCAGCTGAAAAAGCATCGGGTTTTCGCGGGCGAATTTCACCCACTGCATTCCGCGCTTTTTATATGCGGGCGAGAAGTCCTCCGCCACAGCCATGTATTCGTCGAACACCTTTCTCGCCTTGTCGCACACAGCGGCGCGCAGTTCGCTCATATCATTGAACGCGGTAAAAATCGGCGTTGACGAAGTGCCGAGATATTTTCCGACCTCGCGCGCGGTCATGGCATCGGTACCGCTCTTCTGCACTATATCAAACGCGGCGTTTATTATATCTTCTCTTGAAAATTTTGGTTTTGGCGGCATAACAGTATCCCCTTTTTGCTTCAATATGTTATATAACATAAGTTACATAACATCTGATTTCAGTATAATACTTTTATATATCAATGTCAAGCAAATATGTGGCTCGAAGCGCAACAGTTTTTTGATAAACTGTGGTTCAAAAATGCACAAAAATATACTGTTTAAGTCCTGCGTTTTTCTACTTGACAATCCGTGATTTCGGGACTAAAATACGAAGCATAAACGCGATGACACGGAATAGTAAGCGTTGATACCCTTTCAGAGAAGTGCCGGGAGCTGCGAGGCATCAAGGAGATTCAGCGACGAACTCACCGTTGAGCGGCTGCGCTGAAAAGCCTTTCGGAAAATAGGTGCGGACGGGACGCTGCCGTTAAAAAGCAGGGATATGTCAGTATCCCCTAAGTGCATTCCCCGGAGGAATGAATAAGAGTGGTACCGCGGAAGGTTTTACCCTTTCGTCTCTTATGTGGCAAGCATAGGAGACGAAAGGGCTTTTTGCTTGCCTGAAAATCTCACTCACGAAAGGTGATGCAAAAAATGAAAGAAAAAACATCCGCAAAGAACATCGCAGCGAAGGGCTCGTTCGCCCTTGCATTCTCCGTCGGCTCGGTTCTGTTTCCGGCGCACGCCGGCGGCGGCTTCGCAACCGGCAACCAGGCAAACACATACTATGTCGGGCTCGGCTGGCTCGGTCCGATATCGGCAGTGATAGCAATGCTTCTGCTGACGCTCACAATGCGCGAGGCGATGATCATGTACAACTCGCGCGGACTCAAGAGCCACAAAGAGCTTTTTGAAACGCTCTATCACCCGCTCGACAAATGCTACGTTCTGTTTGAAGTTTTCTTTTATATAATGGTGCTCATGGCGCCGCCGCTATATCCGGCGCGGCATCCGCACTTAATCAGTATTTCGGGCTCAACTACTATATCGGCATTATTATTGTCGGCGCGCTCGTTCTGCTGCTGACGATATTCGGCGCAGACCTTGTCAGAAAAGTTTCGACCTATATGGGCATAGCTATTCTTGTGACCGCAATAACTATTTACACCATCGGCATTTTCAAGAGCAAGACACTGTTCACGGTCATGAGCGCAGATTTCAGCGCGGTCGGATTCAAGAATATCCCCAAAGCCATTCTCAATGCTTTCACATATGCGGGCTTCCAGTGCGTCACCCTGCCGACGATGATAGCCTGCGGCACTCCGCTCAAGGGAAAAAAGAACTGCTCGAAGTCGATGTGGATCTCATTCGTCATGAACTCCGTTGCGCTCGTTCTCTCGGTATTCATGCTGATGTCGTGGAAAGGCTACTACAGCTCGGTTGAAGGCGGCTCGATAATCCCGACGCTGACCGTATGCACCGAGATGGGCATGAAGTGGCTGACGGTTATTTACGGTATCTGCCTGCTCCTGTGCCTCATTTCAACAGGCGTCACAACAACTTTCGGCTTCGTCGCCCGATTTGAGAATCACAAAGTATTCAAGAAGATCAAGTCGCAGAGAGTGCGCAGCGCAGTTGTTTCGGCGTTCATTATTATACTGTCGATGACCATTTCGCTCGTCGGTCTTACAAATATTATCAAATACGGCTACGGCTACTGCGGATATCTCGCCATCGCCATAGTTGTTGTACCGTTCCTGACGGTCGGCGTATACAAGAACAGAAAATACATCAAAGAGCACCCCGAGTGCAAATAACAGGACTTCACTTTTTCGGAAAGGATGATATAATATGAAGAGAACACTTTTTCCCGGATATTCGGTAGGCACGGACGCATATGAGGATATAAAAGAAATCTGCCCGGCATACGGCAAAAAGGCGGCGATAATCGGCGGCAAGCACGCACTCGCCGCGGCGCAGGATAAGATAATCGCAGCGGCTAAAGAAGCCGGAATCGAAATCATCGGTCCGTTCTGGTACGGCGGCGAAGCATCGGTCGAGAATATTGAGATGCTCAAGCCAAAAGTTGCGGACGCGGACATGATTTTCGCTGTCGGCGGCGGCAAGGCTATCGACACCTGCAAGGTACTCTCCCACTCGACGGACAGACCGTTCTTCACATTCCCGACCATCGCCTCGACCTGCGCATCCTGCACGAGCCTCGGCATACTCTATCATCCGGACGGAAGCCTGCGCGAATATTCGTTCTCGAAGATCCCGCCCAAGCACATTTTTATAGACACTCAGATAATCGCCGACGCGCCGGACAAATATCTCTGGGCAGGCATCGGCGACACGATGGCGAAGCACTATGAGTGTACGGTATCTTCGCGCGGAGATATTCCCGCTCACTCGGATGCCATGGGTATTGCGCTGAGCTCAATGTGCGCGGTGCCGATGCTCCGCTGGGGCGAAAAAGCTCTTGCCGACTGCCGCGCTCACAAAGTAACTGACGAGCTGACCGAAGTTATCCTCGGAATAATCGTCTCGACAGGACTTGTCTCGAACTTCGTTCAGGTCGATTATACGACCGGTCTTGCTCACGCGGTCTACAACGGCTTCACCGTTCTCAAGAGCACCGAAGAGAACCATCATCTGCACGGCGAGGTCGTCTCCTACGGAATACTTGTTCTGCTGACGGTTGACAAGCAGTACGAAGAGAGAGAAAAGGTATTCAATTTCAACCGCTCCATGGGTCTGCCGACAAAGCTCAGCGACATTCACGCAACTCCCGACGATGTCAGAACCGTTGCCGAGAAAGCGCTCAAGGGCATCGATGTTCGCAAATATCCTTATGAAGTAACTGAGGACATGATTGTTGACGCCATAACGGAGCTTGAAAAATATAACGCGGAAAACTGAAAAAGGATAGTGATAAAAATGTCTGACTACAACATCAACTACAACCTATACCTGCCGAGCTATTCGATAGGTCCCGACTGCTACAAAGAAATACCGCATGTCACGCGGTTCTTCGGCAAGACCGCCGCAGTCATCGGCGGAAAGACCGCAATGGCGAAGGCTAAAAAAGCCATGATTGACGGCGTTGCCGGGAGCGATGTAAAGCTGCTCGATTTTATTGAATACGGCGGCGATTCGACATACGAAAACGGCGACGCGCTGATAGCGAATCCGACTGTCAGAGACGCCGACATGATATTCGCAGTCGGAGGCGGGCGCGCATGCGACACGGGCAAATATGTTGCAGACAAGCTTGACAAGCCGCTGTTCACATTCCCGACCGTCGCTTCAAACTGCGCGTCGGTGACTGCCATCTCGGTCATATACAACCCCGACGGCTCGTTCAGGGAATACTATTATCCGAAGCTTGCAAACCACTGCTTTATAAACTCCGCCGTTATCGCGGATTCGCCGGAGCAGCTGCTGTGGGCGGGCATCGGCGACGCGCTGAGCAAGGAATACGAAGCTGTGTTCTCCTCAAAGGACGACACGCTCTCGCACACGCCGCTCATGGGCAAGCAGATAAGCAGGATATGCACCGACCCGCTGATAGAATACGGCGCAGAGGCTCTGGAATCCATAAGAGAAAAGAAAGCGTCGTTCGCGCTCGACCAGGTGACGCTCGACATTATTATATCGACCGGCATCGTCTCGAACATGATGAGCACGGTTGACAGCTACTATTACAACTCCACCCTCGCCCACTGCGTCTACTACGGCTCAACCGTAACCGAGCACGGGCACCGTCATCTGCACGGCGAGGTTGTTTCGCTCGGCGTGCTCTGCTTGCTCGAGTTTGAACAAAATGCCGACGAGGTCGGGCGCATAATGAAATTCAACAATTCGATCGGTCTCCCCGTCTGCTTCGACGATATCGAGATTGACGAGAGCGAATTTGAAAAGATGGCGGATAAATTCGTTCAAACCACCGAATGGGCGCACATGCCCGCAGGCGTGACCCGCGATGGCTTCATCGAAGCGATGAAATCGCTCAACGCCAAGGGCCGCCGATTCAAAGCGAAAAAATAAAATATTTTAAATAAAAGCACGGTCTGATATTTTCAGGCCGTGTTTTTATATCATGTACAAAATAATAAATACATTTATAAACTTTTCAGCAATTTTGCATATAGTTTTATTGACTTTTGGGCGGTGCAAGTTTAATATAAAACTAACAGAAATCTTTTGAGGCGGTGAAAGATAATGAAAAACAAAAACGGACTTTCAAACGCAAGGTTCTGGATTCTCGTATGGGGTCTCGGAATCGCCGGACAAATCTGCTGGAACATGGAAAACCAGTGGTTCAACACATTTGTCTACGCAAAGATTGCAAAGGATCCGACAATAATCTCATGGATGGTCGGCGTTTCGGCAACGGCGACGACTATCTCAACTTTCCTATTCGGCTGCATCTCAGACAGGATAGGCAAGCGCAAGGTGATGGCTTCGGTCGGCTACATTCTCTGGGGCATATTCACCATTGTATTCGGTCTGACGCAATATCTCGTGCGCGGCAGCACGGAGACTTCGTCCGTACTCATGGCAGTCGGCGTTGCGGTCGTCGCGGCAGACGCGATAATGAGCTTCTTCGGCTCGATGGGAAATGATATCGGCTTCAACGCATGGGTCAACGACCACATGAACGACAAAAATAAAGGTCAGATCGGCGCGGCGCTCGCCACTCAGCCGGTCATCGGCACAATAGTCGGCACTGTAGCGGGCGGAATGCTCGTCGGCAGCAACGACAACTACATGCGCCTGTTCTTAGTCATGGGCGTTGCGGTTATACTCTTCGGCATATACTGCCTGTTCGCGATGAAGGACAGCCCGGAATTAAAGCCCAGCAAGCGCGGCACATTCGCCAAGCAGTTCTTCAGCATACTCAATTTCAAAAACTACATAAAGAACAAGGAGCTCGCCTGGGTCAATCTCTCGCTCTCCGTCTATTTCATAGCGTTCAACATGTATTTCGCCCATATCGGCAACTACATGATATATTATCTCGGCTTCTCCGCCGACATGATGGGATATATCGAGGGCGTTGCGCTCGTGCTCGCGATGCTGTTCACCATTCCCTGCACGAAGCTGCTCAACAATAACAAGGCTCCACTGCTCTGCTTCATTTCAACTGTTCTCAACAGCATCGGAGTAGGTCTGCTCGGACTGTTTGTAAGACCCGAGAATGTCAACACAAACTCGATTTGGAACCCGATGCTTCTCATCGGCGTTCTCCTGCTCGGCATGGGCTATGTGCTGTTCCTGCAGAGCAGCACGGTCTGGGGCAAGCAGCTCTATCCCGAGGACGCGAGAGGTCAGTTTGAGGGAATCCGCATTCTCTTCTTCGTGCTCATCCCGATGGTCGTAGCTCCGCTGATTGCAAACCCGATAATCAAAAAGAGCGGCGAGTTCGTTGACGAAAACGGGCTGACGGCATATCTGCCGACCCACACGCTTCTGCTCGTCGGCGCGGCTCTCGTGCTGCTGACGATAATCCCGCTCATCCCCGCGAAGAAATACCACGACAAGCGCATAAGCGAAAAGACAGCGGAGGGCAAAGAATGAGAAGCGATCTTCCGGTAACAAAGCTCGCCGAAAATGTTTATCTGCTCAACGAGTTTGACGGCACGAACTGTTATCTTGTCGTCGGCAGCGAAAAGGCTTTGCTGATAGACTGCGGCACGGGCTTTTGCGACATAAGAGGCGCGGCGGAAAAGCTCACAGATCTGCCGATAATTCTCGCGGCGACGACATCGGCGGCGCGGGACAGTTTGAAGAAATTTACATTCACCGCGCTGACTGTGAAATGCTCAACAAAGCGCAGATGTCCCTGCTGTTTCGCAAAGTATTCCTCGCATCAAACACGCCCGTGAAATCGCACGGATTCAAAATGGGCGACGTAAAACCCGGCAAATACAAAACAAAGATAATCCCCATGGACGACGGGCATATCTTCGACCTCGGCGGAAAGACCGTGCGCGTCAGGCACACGCCCGGACATTCTCACGGCAGCGTCGCATTTATCGACGAGCAGGACAAAATCATATTCAGCGGCGACAATGTCTGCGACGCGCTGTGGATGCAGCTGCCCGGAGTCACGAGCATTGAGGAGTGGCTCCCGAGCGCGCAGTGGCTATATGACATGAGCGCCGACTACAGGATATTCTGGGGTCACAGAGTTCCGCAGCTGGAGCGCGAATATATAGCTCAGGTCATAACCTGGGGCAAGGAAATCATGGCAAAAAGCCGCGGCAACTCAAAGCTGCCGAAGATAACACAATATCCGAACAGACCGGACGGGATAATCTACCGCACGGACAGAGTGTTCAGGAAATGAGGGTAAAAATATGAAAAATAAAAACACCGCAGGTACCGAAGAAAGAGTCTCCGCGTCAAGCAAATTCTGGCTTTGCTCGGCGGACTGCCTTTGCACAACGATAAACAGCCTGCTGACGGGCGGAGGAATGACATATTTCTTCACGAAATTCCTCGGTCTTTCCGAGGGACGCGCGAGCACGGTATGGATGATATTCGCCATATGGAACGCATTGAACGACCCGCTGTTCGGCTATATCTCCGACCACACGAAGTCGAAGCTCGGGCGCAGAATACCGTATATCAGATACGGCGCGTTCTTCTATTCGCTGATTTTCGTGCTGACATGGGTCAGATGGCCGCTCGGCAGCTCGCAGACGGCTCTGTTCATTCAGATGCTCGCAACGCTGTTCCTGTTTGACACGCTCTACACGGCAATCGCGACATCCATCTATGTCATGCCCTACACCATGGCGGTATCGAACAAGGCGCGCAGCGGCATCTTCCTGTGGAAGATATTCTTCACGCTCATCGCGATGGCGGTTCCGCTCGTTGTTTTCCCGCTGATAAAACCGGAGGTCGGAAGCGACCCGACAAAGTTTCAGCTGATAATGGCGGGCATAGGAATCCTCGCGTTCGTTATCATATTCACATCTACTTTCTTCTACAAAGAGAAAGTCACGACCGAGAGCGACAAGAACGAAAACATTTTCAAGGCAGTCATAGACTGCTTCAAGAACCGCTCGTTCGTCGTTTTCGAGGTGCTCTCGTTTACTGTAGTATTCATTCAGACGATACTCATGCAGGGCGTCATATACTACTTTGACGAATTCGACCTGCCGATGCCGGTAGCCTACGGAGCATTGGGGCTCGGCGCGGTACTCGGGGTTATACTATGGGCGACCAAAGTCAGGACATGGGGCGTCAAAAAATGCGTATTCATCATGTGCGTGATATTCGCCTGCGGCTCTGCGGCAATGGCAATATTCGGCAAGATAAGCGTCATTGCCATCCTCGGATTCTTCACCGCAGGCATGGGATTTGCGGGCGGAATGTACCTTGTTCCGCTGATGAACGGCGATGTTATCGACTACGATGAGAGCATCACCGGGCTGCGCCACGAGGGCATGTACGCGGGAGTCAACAGCCTGATAACAAAGCCTGCAATAAGCTTCGCGAACTCCGCGTTTCTGCTCATAGCCAAGGCATTCGGCTACGACACGACCCTCGCCTCCGGAATGCAGAGCGAATGGGCAAAGCAGGGCGTGCTCGTCGCATGGATGGCTGTCCCCGCCGCGCTGCTCATAATCTGCGCGATAAGCCTGAAGTTCTATCCCCTCGCCGGAGAGAAATGGGACGAAACCAAAAGAGCACTCGAAGAAAAACACAGAGACTGATACCAAAAGGGAGCCGGCAATCCGGCTCCCCTGCTTCGCAGGCGCGGAATAAATTTGCGCAACACACGAATTTATTTAAAAAAGCTCTTGCAATTTTCGCGACAATAGTATATAATTCTTAAAGCACTTCGGGGTGTGGCGAAGTTTGGTATCGCGCTTGGTTCGGGACCAAGAGGCCATGGGTTCGAATCCCGTCACTCCGACCATGAAAAAGGACTTGCAAAAGCAAGTCCTTTTTTCAATTTATTATTGACACTCAAACCTCTGTCCTTTTAACTTGGCGTAAGATATTCAGCTTTTGCAGCATTATTTTCCATCGTGACATTTATTGGACTTTGCACCTTTATTATAGACAAACCGCCTTGTTTCGCGGTATAATAGCAATGCCGTTTACGGCAAAAATGCAGCATTGGAGCGCAGGCAATGGAAATATCGGCAGAACAGCTGAAGAAACTCAACGACGGGGAATACACCGTCTATGACATAAGAAGCGAGACGGACAGGGCGTATGGTTTCATCCCCGGCTCGGTGCACACAACCGCCGACGAGCTTGAGAACAATCCGCCCGCGGACAGGGACAAAAAAATAATAATCTACTGCGCGCACGGAGTTTTCAGCATAGACATTGCGGACAGGCTGTGCGAGCAGGGCTACGAAGCGTACAGCCTCGAGGGCGGTTATCTCGCGTGGATGCGCTATGAGATGCAGAATCGACAGGACAGCGAACTGTGTCAGAAGGTCGAGCAGAGCCTGCGTAAAAAGTTCCGCGTTTCGATAATGAGTCCGTTCACGAAGGCACTCAAGATATATAAACTCGTCAACGAGGGCGACAGGGTCGCGGTATGCATATCCGGCGGCAAGGACTCGATGCTCATGGCGAAGCTCTTTCAGGAGCTTAAAAGATACAGCAAAGTGAATTTCGAGGTCAAATATCTCGTCATGGATCCCGGATATAACCCCGAGAACCGCAAGATAATCGAGGACAACGCGCGGGCGCTCAACATCCCGATAAACATATTCGAGTCGGACATATTCAAATCCGTCTACAATGTAAAAAAATCGCCGTGCTATCTCTGCGCGAGGATGCGCCGCGGATATCTTTATAAATTCGCGCAGGAGCTGGGCTGCAACAAGATAGCTCTCGGTCACCACTACGACGATGTTATCGAGACGATACTCATGGGAATGCTCCACGGTGCGCAGATACAGACGATGATGCCCAAGCTCCACAGCACGAACTATCCGGGCATGGAGCTGATTCGCCCGCTCTACCTCGTGCGCGAGGACGACATAAAGGCGTGGTGCGACTACAACGGGCTTCACTTCATCCAGTGCGCCTGCAAGTTCACCGACACCTGCACGACCTGCAACGACGGGCAGAATCACTCAAAGCGTCAGGAGACGAAAGAGCTGATACGCGAGCTTAAAAAGAGCAATCCCGATGTTGAGAAATGCATATTCAGCAGCGTTGAGAATGTAAATATTGACACGGTTCTCGCCTACAAAAAGGGCGGAATAAAGCACAGTTTTCTTGACGAATATGACAACAAATAAAAATTTTTCACACGGCACTTGCAAGAACAAAAATAATGTGCTATGATAAGCAGGATATAAAAACAACGCGCAGATGGAGAGAGTAGGCGCGCGGCGAACACCGCAGAGAGGGGTCACTTGGCTGGAATGATCCCGTGTCAGAGCACGCCGAAGTTCACTCCGGAGCGGCTCGGCTGAAGCTTTATGTTGTAGGCTGAGACGGTTCACCGCCGTTACACGGTGCTGTCCGCCATCGAGCGGAACAGGCTGAGGCGTCCTATGGGCGCGAATGCAGGGTGGTACCGCGAAGTTTCCTTCGTCCCTCAGTGGGACGGAGGATTTTTTATTTTGCCTCCCCTGCCGACAGAAAAGATGTAAATTATGCTTTTTGAAAGGATGAGAAGTATGAACGAAAATGCCGAAAAGCTCAAAGAGTTATTCAAAAAGAAATCCGCCGAGGCGGGCAAGGTCTCTGAGCTTGAGGAGCTGAGGATAGAGTTCCTCGGCAAAAAGGGTCACATCGCAAATCTCATGAGCGAGCTTCGCGCCCTGCCAAACGATCAGAAGAAAGAGGCAGGTCAGAAGATAAACACGATAAAACAATTCATCGAGACCTCCATGCAGGAGCGTCTCCAGGAACTCAAGGCTCTTGAAGAGCAGCGCCTTATCGACAGCGCCGAGGTCTACGACGAGTCTTTCCCCTGCGACACGAATCCCGGCTCTTACAGCCCGATAACGCTCGTTCAGCGCGAGGTTGACGAGATATTCCTCAACATGGGCTTCTCCATTGAGGACTACTCCGAGGTCACCGACGACTACAACTGCTTCGAGGCGCTCAACATTCCGAAGCACCATCCCGCGCGCGACATGCAGGACACATATTACCTGAGCAACGGTCAACTGCTCAAGACCCACACCTCTGCGGCGCAGAACACTATTCTCCGCAAATACGCCGCCGACCTTGAAAAAGGTATTCCGCTTCGCGCCGTCTTCCCCGGACGCTGCTTCAGAAACGAGAAGATCGACGCCTGCCACGAGAATACTTTCTTCCAGATGGAAGGCATGATGGTCGACAAGGACATATCCATTTCGAACCTCATCTATTTCATGAAGACAATGCTCTCAGAGGTTTTCCAGAAGGATGTCACGGTGCGCCTGCGCCCCGGCTTCTTCCCGTTCGTTGAGCCCGGCTTTGAGCTTGATATCCAGTGCCTTATCTGCGGCGGCGAGGGCTGCTCCTCCTGCAAGGATTCCGGCTGGCTTGAGCTTTGCCCCTGCGGCATGATACACCCGAACGTTCTCAAGGCAGGCGGCATCGATCCCGAAAAGTATTCGGGCTTCGCTTTCGGTCTTGGACTTACGCGCCTTGCGATGATGAAATACGGCGTCAAGGACATTCGAGTGTTCAACAGCTGCAATCTCAAGTCGCTCTCGCAGTTCACCAATTCATCGTTCACCGTGCCCGACGACACGAAGAAAGAGGAGGCTTAAAGTCATGCTTGTTTCAATAAACTGGATCAAGGACTATGTTGACCTTGACGGATGCGATATAAAAGGACTCATCAACAAGTTCACCCTCGCCACAGCTGAGGTTGAGGACATATATTATATGGGACACGACGTTCAGAACGTCGTTGTCGGCGAGATAAAGACGCTCGAAAATCACCCCGAGTCGAAGAAGCTTCACCTGCTCACAGTTGATATCGGCGACAAAACAGTAAACTGCGTATGCGGTGCGCCGAACGTCAGAATCGGTCAGAAGGTCGCTTTTGCCACCGCCGGCGGCAGAGTCGTCGCGGGCGAAATCGGCAAGGCAACAGTCGCGGGATATGAATCCGAGGGTATGTGCTGCTCCGAGAAAGAGCTCGGCATCAGCGACGAGAACTCCGGCATAATGGAGCTCGACCCGTCATACAAGAACGGAACTGACATAAAAGAGCTGTTCCCGATAGACGATATCGTCTTTGAGGTTGATAACAAATCTCTCACAAACCGCCCCGACCTCTGGGGTCATTACGGAATAGCGCGCGAATTTGCAGCCCTCACCGGCCGCGAATTAAAGCCGCTCGACCTCGCCGACATTGACAGCGACAGCGAGAATGTTGTCCCCGTAACTATCGGCGACACCGAGCACGTTTTCAGATATTCCTGCCTCAGAATGGCTAACATCACGAAGCATGTCAGCCCGATGGAAATCAGAATCAGACTGTTCTACTGCGGCATGAGACCGATAAACCTGCTCGCAGACCTCACGAACTACATCATGCTTGAGATCGGTCAGCCGACTCACGCATTCGACGCGACAAAGATCGACCACATCAAGGTTGACATGCCCAAAGAGGATATTGACTTCACCACCCTCGATGGCACGACGAGAAAGGCGGACACCAACACTCTGCTCATTTACAACCACGATGAGCCGGTCGCTATAGCCGGAATCATGGGCGGTCTCGACTCCGAGATAGTCGGCGACACCTCGAGCGTTGTGCTTGAATCCGCGAACTTCGACGGAATCTGCGTCAGAAAGTCATCCTCACGCCTCGGACTGCGCACCGACGCGAGTGCAAGATACGAGAAGATGCTCGATCCCGAGTTGACTCTTGTAGCTATAAAGCGTTTTGTCAAGCTCGTCAAGGATATCGACAGCGGCGCAGTCATCGACTCAAAGCTGACCGACGAATATGCAAAGAAGTATCCGCAGATAACGCTCACGTTCGACAAGGCTTATGTTGACAGATACACCGGAATCGAGATAAGCAACGAGCGCATTATCCATACGCTGACTCTGCTCGGCTTCGGCGTTGACGAAAAAGACGGCGTTTTCACCGTCACCGTCCCCTCATGGAGAGCCACGAAGGATGTCACGATAAAGGCGGACATCATCGAAGAGATAACGAGAATCTACGGCTACGACAACTTTGAAATCACCACGACCCGCAGTCCCCTCAAGCCCGTTCACAGCGCGCCCGAGAGACTTGTCGGCGACGAGATAAAGGACATCCTCGTCAAGAAATACTCCATGCACGAGGTTCACTCCTACATCTGGTGCGACAAGAAGAAATACAAGAAGCTCGGCATCGAGGTTGAGGACAATGTCAAGATACTCAACATTGAGAACTCCGACAACGGCGTTCTGCGCGACTCCATGCTCCCCACCCTGCTCGTCGCGGCATATGAGAACAAGGACTTCGCGGACAGCTACGGCATATTCGAGATAGGCAGAGTTATTGAGGGCACCCTCGAAAACGGCTACTGCAACGAGCGCCGCCATCTCGGCGTTGTGCTCTTCTCGAAGTCGCAGAGCGAGCGCGATCTCTACTACAAGGCTATCGAGGTTGTCAACTGCATCTTCGAGCAAATCAAGCACTGCACGCCGAAGTTCGCAAAGATAGCTCCCATACACGCATGGCAGCATCCGAAGAACACCGCCGCAGTTCTTGCTGACGGCAACGAAGTCGGTTTCGTCTGTGCACTTCATCCGCAGAACGCATCCAAGCTCGACAAGACCGGTTCGGCAGTCTGCATCGAGATGGATATAGACAAGTTCAGCGACGCGAAGGCATATGACATCGAGTTCAAGGAGCCTTCGACCAAGCAGTCCACCTACTATGATCTCTCGCTCGTTCTCAGAAAGGGCGTCACCTACGACGAGCTTTCCGAGAACTGGAAGAGCATGAACATCGAAGAACTCGAGAGCGTTAAGCTCATCGACACATACGAGCTGCTCGGCACAAAGAGCATCACGCTCCGCTTCACCTTCTCCTCACACGACCGCACGCTCGAGATGGAAGAGGTTCAGGGCTGGATAGACGAGATACTTCACAGACTGTCCGCGATCGGTGTTTCGCTGAGAGTTTGAGTTAATTTTCAAAATACCATTGTTTTGTTGCAGATTTTGGTATATAATAAACTTTATGGAGGTGGTTACTCATGGCCGACGAGACTATTCAGTTCTCAATAAAAAACGAAAACGACGAAGAAATGAAAAAGATACTCCTCGAGGTTTACAACGCACTTAACGAAAAGGGGTACAATTCGGTCAGCCAGATAGTTGGCTACATCCTTTCTGAGGATCCGACATATATCACCACCCACAACAATGCCCGCAGTCTTGTGCGAAAGCTGGACAGAGACGAGCTGCTGCAGAGCATGGTTGAGGATTATCTCGGAATCAAAAAATAAAGTGCAACTATAACCCGATTGGAGTGACATTGAGTGGCGGAGAACAAGAAGCTCCTCATGTACAAGGGCAAGCCCCTTGTCAGAAAAGACAACACGCTTTATTACGGATACATGGATGAGCCCTGCATCATCATGATGCAGATAACCTCGACCAAAGACGTAAACGGCGCAGAGCTCTCGGATAAAATACTCGTGCAGCTCGTCAGCACAAACGAAGATCTTCGTCCGCGCGACAGGATCCTCAAGAAGGCGGAGCGCAGAGGTCTCTACAGCGCGATAGACATCGGTTCTATCTGGCTTGAGCGTGAGCTTCAGAAAAGAGCATAACAAAAGGCGGAGCACTGAAAACGGTGCTCCGCTTTTTACTATTTGTTTTTCACCTTGAATAATTTTTTTACTAATCGACGGTAGGCAATGCGAAATTACAGTAAATCCGTATCAACAGCAATCTACTTTCTACCTTCGCCACAAAATATAATCAAAAAGTTTTATACTGTCAGCGTTTCGGCGTTTTCTTTTTATTTGAAAAAGAAA
>ENA-OPDT01000401-OPDT01000401.1-human-gut-metagenome-genome-assembly--contig:-NODE-401-length-15497-cov-1.690066_pt1 | contig 15497 bp, 8 predicted proteins | sample MGYA00241627_ERZ501517 | MGnify/ENA primary metagenome ERZ501517 (study PRJEB25962, sample SAMEA2042435) | human gut metagenome | biome: human gut; feature: human-associated habitat; material: faeces... | reverse complement strand
AGAAATTCTTAAAAAGATAGATGTAGGGGAAATAGATATTTTGTATTTAAGCCCTGAAGCTTTATTGTCATATTCTATAGAAAATATAATTGGAACAAGAGATATATCAGCAATAATAATAGACGAAGCACATATTGTAACAACATGGGGACAAGGATTTAGACCAGATTATTGGTATTTAGGTACATATATAGAACGATTAAGAAGAGCTAGATATAAAGGAGGTAGACTTGATTTAACATCTAGAAAATATAAATTTCCAGTGTGTACATTTACTGCAACAGCTGTAATGGGCGGAAAAGATGATGGAGTGCTAGAAATATCACAAAGCTTATTTTTAAGAAACCCAATAACATATATAGGAGAAATAAAAAGAGACGATATTGATTTTGACATAAAAATACATGATGAGAGTTTGAACAAAACGGAAACAATGCTTTCTAAAACTGAAAATCTAAAAGAAAGATTAGAAGAATGGGATGAAAAACAGGAAAAATCATTAGTGTATTTTCCATATAATTCAACTGCAATGGATGCATATTATAGAAGAAATGGCTTCGAAATGCTTGATGAGACAGAAGAAAAAGTAGGACTATATACAGGAAAAACAGATAAACCACTAAAAAGAAAATCTGCTAAAGACTATAAAAGTGGAAAAATAAAGTTCATGTTTGCAACAAAGGCTTTTGGAATGGGAATAGACATTAAAGACATAAAAAATGTGTATCATTATGCAGAGGCGGGAAATTTGAATGATTATGTACAAGAAATAGGCAGAGCTGCAAGAGATAAAGAAATGACTGGAATGGCATGCATGGAGTATTATAAAAAAGATATGAATTACGCAAATCAACTCTTTGGAATGTCTGCAATAAAACAGTATCATATAGAAGGCTGTATGAGAGTATTAAGTAATGTGTATAAAAGAAGTAGGAGACAAAATAATTTAATAACTCCACAAGCATTTGAAACTGTATTTGCAAAAGCTGGTGACCTTGAAAATACAGTAAAAACAGCATTACTCAATATAGAAAAAGATTTAAATTCACAATTTAAATTTCCAGTAATAATAACAAGACCAAGATCTATGTTTACCAGTGCTTTTATTGTTATTGATAAAGAAATAAAAGATCAATTTGAAAAAAGCGAGTTCTATAAATATGTAAAACTACTAGCGAAAGGAAGAAACAACGAAAAAGAAAGAGATTATCAAGTAACTGATTTTGGTGATATATATTCAATCGATTTAAAAAGGTTATGGGAAGAGAAATTCTCTAGAATATCTTTCCCACAGTTTAAATACACATTTTATCAGGAAAGAGAAAAAATATTTGAAGAATTTGCAGAAAAAATACATCCTAGAACAAAAATAGAGATACAAACAATAAATGAAGAGGAAACATTTGTAGGAGTAAAGGAAAAGTTAATAGAATGTATAGACAAAGTAAATAAAGTATTAGCAAAATTACAAGCAATGCAAGGCGAATTTACTATAAATGAATTGAAGAAAGAACTAAATGAGGAATTCAAAGATAAAATAATAACTGAAAACATTGCAAATGGATATTTTAAGTGCATAGAAGATCCAGAATTATTGATAAGGGATTTTGTAACAACAAAGACTATTGGAGAAATAGTAAAATATAGAATAAATTCATCAAGCTATAAAGCACTTGCAGATAAAATTTTATACAGAAGCGGTATTATAAATGAGCTGGACAAGGCTGAATGTACAAAAATAGTAAAATACAAAAATGTAGATAAAAAATCAATAGGCCAAATTATAAGAGCATTAAATATATTATCAATATTTAACTTGATACAATATGATATGTATGGTGGAGAGAACCCAGAAATATTTATTCGTTTAAACGATCCGGCTAAAATACAAGCGATTGCAGATGGAAAAGTAAAATATAAAAATAAGATAGTGGAGAAGGCAAAAGATAAACACGAAAGAGATGTGCAAATTTTTGAAAAATTCATTTTAGAACTAAAAAGTAAAGAAGAAAGATGGAATTTCATAGAAGACTATTTTTTAGGGAAGGATGTGTTAAGTGGCGAGGAAGAAGCAAAAAGTGAATAAAATATGTTATTTTATACAATTTATGTTGGAAAAAAAGAGAAATTTAATTGAAGATGTGTAGCCTGCAAATTATAAGTTATAGAGGAGGATTTTATTTGTATGGATAAAGACGATATAAATATTTGGAGATTTAATTTACATACCAAAGATGACGCAGAAAAGAAGAAAGAGACCTTTGAATATTGCGAACAAAACAGTATAATTGGTACAGGGTGGAGAACAGATATTAGACTAATGAGTTCGAAAGATGAGTATATTCCTGATAAGGAATTTTATCATAGATTGGATACTTTTTCATTTCCTAATCAAAAAGGATTTAAAAAAGCGATGAAATCTTTAAGGGAAATGAAAAAAGATGATTTAATATGGACTAGAAAAAATAACTGCTATTATATTTGCAGAGTTACCGAAAACGCAAGAGACTTTATGCCTGGAGAAAGAGAAAAAACAATAGAAAATAGATGTTATGATATTTGGCATTATGTTCCTTGTGAATATGTAAAAATCGGTACAGAAGATAATGTTATAGGGGAAATAGTAAGAAGTTTTAATATGGGAGTAGTATGCCATATAAGAGGTAGAGGAAAAGACAATATTGTAAAAGAATTTTCTAAAAAAACATATAATCAATACGCAGGCAAAGAATACTATAAAATAGAAAAACCAAAAAATAAATGGGATTATTTGTGGGAAAGTATAGGTGCGTTAGAAATTGAAGAATTAGTTGGTCTATATATGCAAATTGAATTAGGATATGGTATATATACTTCAACTAATAAAAAAGATACAAAAGAATATGAATATATATTATTTAAAAGGCAGAATCCAAAAGAAAGAGCAAAACTACAAGTCAAAACTTCTGGAATAAATCTTAATGAATATAATGTAGGAGATATACCATTTTACTTCTTTACATTAGGCAATTACTATAAAGATGGAAAAGTATTAAAAGAAGATGAAAAGGAGAAATATCAAAAATTAAACAAGGTAAAATTTTTAACAAAGGAAGAATTATTGGAATTTTCCAAAAGAAATGAAAAAGTATTACCATATAAAATCAATTGGTTTTAGTAAAAAAATATAATAATTGATGAAACTAAAATAAAGCTAAAAAATATTTCTATTAGAAATTTATACTAAACATTAAATAAAAGGTTAAATGCAATTCTGTAAAGTAAAAGCAAATTGTACGGAGAAAACAAGTTTTTAGTGATATAGCTACTTAAATTGTCCTTTAGACTATCTTAATTCTATTGCATTAATAAATGGACAGATGACACATGCGCATAGAGAATTGAGTATATATGCTTTTACTAATATAATTAATTCATTAAAACAAATGTTGTTAAATATACTGCGGAATTAGAAAAAGTATATGGAAATTTATTAAATTTTTAGAAGATAATGTTTTTGGAATACAGTATCTTCTTTTTTTGCTACAAAAACTAAATTGTAACTATATATTTGCGGAAAATACACTGATTTTTTAAAAAAACTGCGAATATTTACGCTTTTTATTCTTTTTTGAAGAAAATTGTGGATAATTTTTCCAATATATGATAAAATGGTATTAAATTTTATAATATAGTTAGGAGTAAGAAGAGTATGGAAGATTATAGTGCAAAATTAACAGCAGAGCCTTTCTTATATAATGAAACAAAAACAATCGCAAAATTTTTGCTTGATGGAGAAGAAGAAGAGAAACTTCGCAAAAGAAATATAGAAGAAAATTTAATAAAATATAAATCACCCAAAAGCATTGTACGAGTAAATTCTCCAATATTTAGAAGACTAGATGCTATGGATAAAGAAATGCTTGAAGATTTTGTGTATTCTGATATAGAAAATAGCAAACACATACTTTTATACGCAATAATGAAAACGGATAAACTTGTAAGAGATTTTATATTGGAAGTTTATAAAGATAAATTGATGATGAGAAAAGAATATATAGAGAAGTTTGATATAGATAATTGGTATGAAGAAAAATGTATATTAAGTAATACCCTAAAAGAGAGAAGTGAAACAACATCAGCAAAATTAAAACAAGTAATAATGAAAATTATGCAAGACTCTGGATTAGTAATAAAAGAAAAAACAAGATTTAAAATTGTAAGACCATTATTAAAAGAAAAATATATAAGTATGTTAGATAAAAATGGGGACTTAGAATATGCAAAAGCAATAGGAGGGCTATTATGAAAAGTATAAATGCAAGATTAGACGAAATGACAAAGAAGTTAAGCAGTAAAGATTTATTTGAATCCAATGGACTAGGTAATGAAATAAATTTTCATGTATTTGATTATGATCCTGAAGATGAATATATTGTTAGAGAATATCTTGAAAATTACTTGTTAAAGAAAGAAAAGTTGAATATAAAAGTATTTGATATATATGACATAATAATAGATATTTTAAAAGAAAAAGGATTCTTAGAAAAAGTATTTGCATTTGAAAAAAACAAAGGAGCAAAATATATAAATGAAATAATATCAAAAACATTAGGCATAGGCTCTAACAATGATTTGATTATGAAAAAAATTAGGGCAGAGGTACAACCCGATCAAATAATACTAATAACAGGAATAGGTAAATGTTATGGAATTGTGAGAGGCCATACAATTTTAAATAATTTACATAGTGTTATAACAAATAATCCGTTGATAATGTTTTATCCAGGTAGTTATGATGGACAAAGCTTCAAACTATTCAATAGATTAGAAAATGATAATTATTATAGAGCATTCCAATTTGTAGGAAGAAAATAGGGGGAATAATGAAATGGAAAATTTAAAAAGAATTTATGCAAAAGACATAGACAGAGAAATACAGGGAGTTATAAAAGTAGATGATGAAAGCTATATAAGTCAAGAATTAGAAGAATATGTAGTAACAGATGAATTACTAAAACACTTCAACAGCTTTTTTGAAGCATATAATGCTGGAATAAACTCTAATACAGAAAAAATGGGAGTTTGGATTTCAGGTTTCTTTGGTAGTGGTAAATCACACTTCTTAAAAATTATTTCTTATCTATTAGAAAATAAAATTGTAAATGGAAAACCAGCCGTTGACTACTTTGATGACAAAATTCAAGATAAAATGTTACTTGCAGATATAAAAAGAGCTGGAAGTATCCCTACAGATGTTATTTTATTTAATATCGACTCCAAAACAGAAAACACAAATGGAATGAAGGATAAAATATTAGATGTATTTGAAAAAGTATTTAATGAGAAAATGGGATTATCCATAACTCCTTTCGTAGCTGAAATTGAAAGATTTATAATTAGTCAAGGAAAATACGAAGAGTTTAAAGAAGAATTTAAAAATATTTGTGGACAACCTTGGGAAGAGATGAGAGATGGTATTCAATTCGTTCAAGACGAATTTAGTAAAGCATATTCTAATGTACTTGGAAAAACAATAGAAGAAGCAAATGAAGTAATTGATAGAACAGAAAAAAATTATTCTTTATCAGTTGAAAAATTTGCTGAAAGAGTAAGAGATTATATAAAATCAAAAGAAAATAACCATCATGTAATATTCTTGGTTGATGAAATAGGACAATATATTGGAGATGACAGATCTTTAATGTTGAATTTACAGACAATAGTTGAAGATTTAGGACTAGAATGTGGTGGAAAGGCATGGGTTATAGTAACTAGCCAAGAAGCTATTGACGATGTTGTAAAAGTACAAGGAAATGATTTTTCCAAAATTCAAGGAAGATTTGATACAAAGTTATCTTTATCGTCATCTGATATTGACGAAGTTATCAAAAAGAGAATTTTAGACAAAACAGAAGAAGCAGAGAAGAGCCTTGAATTAATATATGAAAAAGAAGAATCAATAATAAGAAATTTATTGACATTTAAAAATGCATCATACCAAAAAGTATATGAAGACGCAAAAGACTTTGCTGACACATATCCATTTATTCCATATCAATTTAAACTATTACAAGATGTATTTACAGATATAAGAAAACATGGATATGCTGGAAAACACTTATCAAGTGGAGAAAGATCATTATTAGGAGCATTCCAAGAAACAGCCAAAAGATTTGCAGATAGTGAAATTGGAACAATAATTCCATTCTATGCTTTTTATGACACAATAGAACAATTTCTAGAACATCAAATAAAAATTGTTATAAAAACAGCTATGGACACTGTTCAAAGTGGAGAATTAAAGGACATTGATGTAAAAGTATTAAAAATGTTATTTATGTTAAAAAATATTAAAGAAATACCAGCTAATATTGATAACCTAGCAACTTTATATGTTTCAAATATAAAAGATGATAAGATTTCAATTAAGAAAGAAATAACAGATTCTTTGAGAAGACTTGAAGCCCAAACATTAATACAAAGAAATAATGATGAATACAAATTCTTAACAGATGAAGAACAGGAAATAAATAGAGAAATTAAGCAAATAGTAATAGATCAAAACAGAATTACAGATTATCTAAAAAGAATAGTGTTTGATTATATTTATACAGATAGCAAATTTACTTATAAAAGCAAGAATTTTCCATTAACTAAATATATAGACAATATAAAATATTCTCAAGAATATGAAATTGGAATTAAAGTTATTACAACATCTCCAGAAAGAGATGATACAGAAATAATAATGCAATCAGCAAGAGAAAACAAATATGTATTTGTAAAACTAGAGATTTCAACATTAATATATGATGAAATAACAAACTTCTTACAAGTTGAAGAATATAGAAGGAGTAAAAGTGGTATTTTCCAAACGCAACAGGTTGAGGATATTATCAGAGCAAAACAAAGAGAAATAGAAAATGCAGAAATTAGAATCAGAGATAATGTAAAAGAAAATCTAAATAATGCTGAAATAATTATAGCAGGGGATAGACAAAATATAAATTCAAAAGAAGCAAAAACAAGAATAAATGAAGCACTAGAGATATTGATAAATAATATTTATACAAAATTCACTTATATTAAGCACAATTATACAACACAGGACATAAAAGAACTATTCCATCAAAATATGCAAATGACAATTGGAAACGAAGTTGAATTTGTAAATAAAAAAGCTTATGATGCAATGAAAGAATATTGTGAAGAAAAAAATGCTTTTAGTATGACAATGACAATTAGAACAATATTACAAGATTTTAGTGCAGCACCTTATGGATTTTTAGATGAAGATATACTTTATTTATTAACAAGATTATTAAAAGATGAAGTAATATCACTAATCTACGGAAATGAAGTTCAAAATATAACAGCTGAAGAAACACTTACAAAAATATTAAAAAGAGAATATTATGATAGAACAATTGTAAAAATTAGACAAAAAATATCATTAGAATTGATAAATAACTTAAAGTCAGTTGCAAGAAGCTCATTTAATGTAATTAATCTAAGAGATGATGAGGATGGAATGGTTGCAGACTTCAAAGCAAATTGTCTAACAGATACATTAAATAGATTAAGAAATATTTTGGCAAATTACGGATATGGAGCAAGAACATATCAATATCCAGGAAAAGATGTAGTTGAAAGAGCAATTGGTTTATATAGTGATTTATTAAAAATAAGAGATGTGTCAGAATTTTTCAAAGTTGTTACAGAGAAAAAAGATGAAATTAATGAAATATCTCCAAAAACAGAAATGGTATTAGACTTTTTCAAAGGTATGCAAAGAGAACAATTTGATAATGCAAGAAAAACATTATTAATATATGATAATAACAAAGATTTTGCAGATAAAACTGATGAATTAAAAGGCGTTGTAGATAAAATTACAGAGATACTAACTAGCGAAGAACCTTATAGTGAAATTCATAATTTACCAATGTTAAGAAAAGACTTAATTGATTTATTAAGCAAAATGTATGATGCAAAATCTGAACCAATAATCAATATGATAAATGATACTATTGCTTATATTGAAAATGAAGTAAAAAATGCAGAAGTTAGAGAAGATTTTGGATCAAGTTATATAAAAACATGTAAAGATGTTATAAATACACTTGAACATTCTAACGAATTAAAAGATATATATGCTCAACAAACAAGAATAGATCAACTAAAAGACAGATTTATAAATGCTTTAGAATACGAAAAGAGCAAAGCAAAAATAATTGAAGAAACAGGAAAAGAACCAGAAGAAGAAAAAGTTGTAATTGTACCAAGAAAAATTATAAGGACTGATGTACTTATGAATCGTTCTTATGAAATTAATTCAAGAGAAGATATAGACAGATATGTAGAAGAATTAAAAGAAAAATTGTTAAAAGAATTTGATAAAAATAATAATTTGACAATTAGATAGGAGATAGAATAGTGAGAGAGCTTATTTTATATATGAAGAGTAAAAGGGCAAATTATAGTGCTGTTTGGACTTTATAAAAATGGGAATATGATTGTAAAAAAAGGAAGTATTATACGAAAACATAATACTTCTCCCAAATATAAAAGAAGTCCTACGATAGAAAAATTAAGAACGATCCTACTTTAGTTAATAATAATATGCAAGTATTAGAAGATATAGTATTTAATAGTGCTTCCATGGCTGCACAATTTGTTACGGATACAAGTCGAAATGGATTGCTATATTGGAGAGATAAAAATAATAAAAAGCTTAAAGAAATAATTGGAGGATAATAGATGGATAAAAATTTATTAAAAAGGTTTGCAATAGAGTCAAAAAAAGATTTAACTAAAAAAATAGAAACAAAAATAAAAAGTTTTTTTATTGATGAAAAATTTGAAGAAACACAAATAGGTGATATATATTACTTAACAAATAATGTACATACATTAACTTTAATTCCCGAAGATTATAAAAAAAGAAAATTGCTTATTGATAGAGTTAATAAGTTAGGTCTAATTCAAGTTATAGAAGAAGCGACATTTACATGGTTCAATAGAATTATAGCATTAAGATATATGGAAATTCATGATTATTTACCTCTAACAAAAAACAATGAAAGTTTAGGGATAAGAGTATTATCTTCAACAGACAATACCCCTATTCCAGAAATTATGAAATTTACAAATTTAGTAAATCCCGAATTAGATATTGATTTTAAAAAAGAAAAATATGTTGAACTGAAAGATGATAATGAAAAATTCAAATATGTATTACTTTTAGTTTGCAAAAAGTTAGGAAATGTAATTCCTCAAGTATTTGATGGAATGACAGATTATATCGACATTCTAATCCCAGATTATTTATTGAATGAAACAGGTTTTGTAAATAAACTTATTACTGAAATACCAGAGGATAATTATGAACAAGTTGAAATTATAGGATGGCTATATCAATACTATAATCAAATTGAAAAAGATAAAGCTATGGCAACAAAGAATGCATATCAAAAAAACGAAATACCATATGTAACACAACTTTTTACTCCTGACTGGATTGTAAAATATATGATAGAAAATTCACTCGGAAGATATTATATAGAACATAATTCAGATTCATATACTCCTATTATTAATAAATTTAAATATTTGATAAAAGATAATATCTGTTTTAAAAGCGAAAATACAAATGTAGAAAGTATTACTTTTTTAGATCCTTGCTGTGGTAGTGGACAAATTTTTGTATATGCAATTGAAATTTTTTTTGAAATATATAAAATTTCAGGATATAACGAAAAGGACATAGCAACTTTAATATTAAAAAATAATTTATATGGATTAGATATTGATGAAAGGGCAAGTCAACTAACAATATTATCGTTATTATTAAAAGCTAGAGAATATGATAAAAATATTTTTAGCAACAAAGTAACTACAAATATTCATGTTATGAGTTTACAAGAGCCTGATGAAAAAGACACTAGTTTTATAAATGAGCTTAGTGATATAAATAAAGAAAGAGCACAATACTTAATAAACATTTTTAAAGATGCTAAAGAAATTGGTTCTTTGTTAAAAATAAAAAATGATGATTATTATTTATTACAAAAAGAAATCATGAATAATAATAGCATTTTTGGAATTACACTTCAGAAAAAATTAAATCCATTAATAGCTCAAGCAATAATTTTATCCCGAAAATATAATATTGTTGCTACAAATCCCCCTATCTAAATGCTGGAGTAATGACTCCAAACTTAAAAAAATATCTAATAAAAAACTATAATGATTCAAAAACAGATTTATGTACAGCATTTATGAATATTGATTGTGTTACAATGGATGGATATTTAGCAATGTTAAATCAACATAGTTGGATGTTTTTATCAAGTTTTGAAAAATTAAGAAGGAAGATTATAAAAGAAAAAAATATAGTAAATATGATTCATCTTGGAACAAGAGCTTTTGAAGAAATTGGTGGAGAGGTTGTACAAACAACTGCATTCGTAATGGAAAACAAACAAATAGAAAAGCTTCTTTATTTATGAGACTAGTTGATGTTAAATCAGCTCAAGAAAAAGAAAGGGAATTCTTTAAATTGCTAAATGAAAAAAAATATTATCAATCTAATATGAATATTTTTAATAATGTTCCAGGTGCTTCAATCGTATATTGGGCAAGTAATTGCTATTTCAAAATTTTTGAAAAAAGTAAGGAATTAATAGAATATGCAGAGCCCAAACAAGGTTTAGCTACAGGGAAAAACGATATATTTATAAGGCAATGGTATGAAGTTAATATAAACACAGCACAATTAAATTCTGCAAGTGTATCAGAATCAAAGAATAGTAATCTAAAATGGTTTCCATATAATAAAGGAGGAGAATTTCGAAAATGGTATGGAAATAATGATTATATAATTAATTGGGAAAATGATGGATATGATGTTAAAAATTTTAAAGGCTCTGTTATAAGAAATTCTAATCATTATTTCAAAGAGTCCATATCTTGGTCAAAAATATCAAGTAATACTATAGCTTTTAGATATAAGCCATTCGGCCATATATTCGATGTAGCTGGAACAAGCATTTTTGGAGATCATAATATTTTAATTTATTTATTAGGTCTTAATAATTCAAAGGTAATTTCAACGTTGTTAAAAATTCTATCTCCAACGATGAATTATGAAGTTGGTCAAATATCTTCTATACCTGTGATTATGGCAAATAACGACACTAAAAAAATAATAAAAGAATTAGTCGAAAGAAATATAGAAATCGAAAAAGAAGATTGGGACTCATTTGAAACAAGCTGGAATTTTACGACACATCCATTAATTGAATATAAAGAAGCATATGGTTACGGTAGTGATTTAAACGATTGGAGTTATAAGATAAAAGACGCTTATGAATCTTGGAAATTAAATTGTGATAAAAAGTTCAAGTTATTAAAAAATAATGAAGAGGAACTTAATAGAATATTTATTGATATTTATGGCTTAAATAAAGAAATTATACCTAAGGTTGACGATAAAGATATAACAATTAGAAAAGCAGATAGATTAAGAGAAGTAAAGTCATTAATCAGTTATACAGTTGGTTGTATGTTTGGAAGATATTCACTAGATGAAGATGGTTTAATATATGCAGGTGGAGAATTTGATGAAAGCAGATATAAAAAATTCAAAGCAGATTCAGACAATATAATTCCAATAACAGATGAAGCATATTTTGATGATGATATTGTTCAGAGATTTAAACAATTTATTGAAGTATCATTTGGAAAAGAGACATTAAATGAAAATCTAGATTTTATTGCAGAAACGTTAGGCAAAAAAGGAACTGAAACAAGTGAAGAAACTATAAGAAGATACTTCGTAAATGATTTCTTCAACGATCATTGTAAAATATATCAAAAAAGACCTATTTATTGGTTATTGGATAGTGGCAAGAAAAATGGATTTAAAGCTTTAATTTATATGCACAGATACAATGAGAATTTAATTCCAAAAGCAAGACTTGATTATTTACATAGAGTACAAACTACTTATGAAAAACTATTATCAGATGTTAATTATAAACTAACAACAGATTTATCAATGGTAGATAAAAAAGATGCACAAAAAAGACAAGCAGACTTAAATGCAAAGCTTCAAGAAATTAAAGAATATGATGAAAAAATTGCTCACATTGCAAATCAGAGAATTAGTATTGACTTGGATGATGGTGTAAAAGTAAATTATGAAAAATTTAAAGATATATTAGGGAGAATAAAGTAAAATGTTATTTTTAGTTAATTTTGAATTAGGAAATATAGTAGAAATCCTTGCACTTGCAGCAACGACAATTGGGTTACTGGTATCCTTATATACAGCTCGAAAAGACAGAAAAAATAATACACAAATACAACTATTGGAAGAAAGACTAAAAACGTACAATGACTTATGTTTTATGAGTAAACAATTAGCCATGCCAATAGATATTAGACTATATCAGAGTAAATATATAGAAGATTTTAATAATAAGACCAATGAAATTATTAAAGATTTATTTTTGTTAAATAATAAAATACGAGCATTATTTGATGAAGAATTATATAATTGGAGTAAGAACTTAATTGTTAATATAGAAAAAGAATCATCTAGCATAACAGGATTTCTAAAATGTGATATTTGCAAATCTGTGGATGTTAGTGATGAAAATATGAAAAAAGTAGTTAAAGATTATTTGTGTAGTAAAGGTAAGAGAAAAAAATTACAAAAGAACAAAAATGCAAGAAAAATAAAAAAGTATTCTGATGAAATTTGTAGTGAAGAAACTTATATGAAATATTTTATGAAGTATTTTAATGTGGAGGACAAAAATGTTTGATGAAGTTACACAGCTTCTTTTGGATACAATAAATGGAGAATTTTCAAGAGACAATGAAAAAAAGAGAACTAGAAAAATAATATTCTGGTATGATCCGAAAGAAGAATATAGAGAATTAATAAATGAATTGAATATAGAAAATACAGAAATAATTGTATATGACAATAATAGTTTCTGGATAAGGTATCATATTGAAAAAGAAGAACTAACTAAAAACATAGTTATTTATCTTCCTTTTGAAAGACTAAAAGGAACAGATAATGAACTATTAGACATAGAAAGTTCAAATAGCGATTTACTTTTCAATCCTGATGCTACAACAATGAGATTAAAAAATCTTGAACTAACAGAAGATTGCAGAAATATAATTAAAAATTACAGCAAATTTTTCAATAACAAAAAGAGAGAAAATGATTTTAAAGCATTTGATGTTGAAGAAAAAACACCAGACAATATTGATTATATAATTACTGCAATATTGTTAGAAATTAAATCAATTAGTGAAGATGACATACTAAAAGGCATAATAAAATTATATTTTGAAGATTCTAAAAAATACGAAAATCTATTCAAATTTGGAAATGAAGAATTTATAATAAACTTATTCAATCACACATTTGGAAGCTCTATAAAAAGCTCTAAAGAGCTTCCAGAGGTATATAAATCTCTTGTATTTACATACTTTGCTTCTAGTATAGCTGACAAAAATAGAATAGGAAGATTCAGCAAATATGTATTAAAGGAAAAAGCTACAAATGTATATATATTCATAAATTCTTTAATGCGAGATAAAACTACAAAAGATTATTATGATAGATTATCTTTTGAAATTGAAAAAGAATTTGGAATAGATGAACTTATTAAAAATATGGATATAGAAGAATATAAAACAAGTGATGCTTTTAAATGTATTGATAAATATATTTTAGACTATGTTACAGACAAGTTATTTAATGGAATAGGGGAGTATGCAAAATATAATGAATATCTAGATATTAGACAAAACAAATACTGGTATGATAGTTATAAAAATGAGTATGCTTTCTTAAAAGTAGCATTAAAATTCTTTGAAGAAATTGAAAAGATAGAAAACAATATAAAAACTTTAGATATAGATCAATTTGCAAAAGAATATGCAGATAAGTTATATATAATTGATACATTGTACAGAAAAAGCTATTATTACTTTGATAATATTGAAGATAAAGATATGTTTATATATTTAAAGAACAGAATTGAAAATAGATATGTAAATAGTTTTATTAGTGAATTATCAATAAAGTGGAGTGATACTATTGAAAGCATGACCAGTTATGACTCTAATAGAATGACAATGCAGGACAAGTTTTATAACACATATATTAAGCCATATAACGATAAAAAAGATAGAATAATAGTAATTATATCAGATGCTTTCAGGTATGAATGTGCTAAAGAATTAACAGACAAATTAAAAGCTTTTAGTAATAAATCAGAAATTAATTATATGTTAGGTCTTGTTCCATCATATACAAAATTAGGCATGGCTTCATTATTACCACACACGGAATTATCAAGAGTAAAAAATAGTGATGACATATTAGTTGATGGTTGTACTTCAAGTTCTGTAAAAGACAGAGAATTGATACTTCAAAAAGAAAATCCAGACTCTGTAGCAATAAAATATGATGATATGTATGAAATGACAAAATCAGAATGGAAAAAGCTATTTACAGGAAAGAAAGTTGTGTATATATACCACGACACTGTAGATAATGCTGGCGAACATAATGAATCTAAGATATTTGAGGCATGTCAAGATGCTATTGATGAGATAGAAAAACTAGTTAGAGATTTACATACAACATTTAGTGGTGTAAATGTATTCATAACAGCTGATCATGGATTCTTCTATAAAAGAGGAAAAATTGAAAGTTATGAAAAAACATCAAAAGAAGCAAATGCAACAAAACAAAAAACAAGATATTCATATACAGATATACCATCTAATGAAGAAGGTGTATTATCAATAAAATTAGACTATTTATTTGGTCAAAATAGTGGATATGTCAATGTACCAAAAGGAAATATGATATATGCAAGACAAGGAAGTGGTGTAAACTATGTTCATGGTGGAATATTACCACATGAAGTTATTATTCCAGTAATAGATTTTAAATCAACAAGAACAAGTGAAAAATCTAAAAAGGTTGGAATAACATATAGTGGTCTAACTGCAAAAATAACAAATGCAATAACATATCTTGAATTCTTACAAGATTCAAATGTAGACGAAAATAATAAGCCATGCAGATACTTATTACACTTTGAAGATGAAAACGGAAATAGAGTGTCTGATGAATGTACTATAATTGCTAACTATGAAAATACAGAAGTAAAAGATAGATTTTTCAGAGAAAAATTTGTATTTAAAAATATAGAATATGATAGAACTAAACCTTATTATTTAGTAATAACAGACGAAGAAACAGGAATAGAACTTCCTAGAGTGAAATTCTATATTGATATTGCAATTGTAAATAACTTTGATTTTTAGGAGGTTAAAAAGTGGAAGAACTTAGTGAAAAGTTAAATAGATATTTTCCAGGAAAAGTAGTAAGAAAAGACTTAACTAAAAAAATAAAAGAGGGTGCAAATGTACCAGTTTATGTACTTGAATACCTCCTAGGTATGTATTGTGCT
>ENA-OPDT01000394-OPDT01000394.1-human-gut-metagenome-genome-assembly--contig:-NODE-394-length-15575-cov-1.779961_pt1 | contig 15575 bp, 9 predicted proteins | sample MGYA00241627_ERZ501517 | MGnify/ENA primary metagenome ERZ501517 (study PRJEB25962, sample SAMEA2042435) | human gut metagenome | biome: human gut; feature: human-associated habitat; material: faeces... | reverse complement strand
TCACATCCGTACCTGCGCCCTTGATATTGGCTCCCATGCTGTTTAAAAAGTTCGCCAGATCCACAACATGAGGTTCTTTTGCAGCATTTTCGATCGTTGTTCTGCCCTCTGCCAGCGCTGCAGCCATCATAATATTGATTGTGGCACCTACAGAAACCTTATCCATATATATGTGTGTGCCCTTAAGCTCCTTTGCCCTGGCGATGACAAGGCCATGAGCTATGTCTATGTCTGCTCCCATGGAGCGGAAGCCCTTCATATGAAGGTCAATCGGCCTGCTTCCGATATCACAGCCTCCCGGAAGCGCAACCTCTGCATGCTTGTATTTTCCAAGTAATGCACCAATCAAATAATATGATGCCCTGATTCGTCTGATGAATTCATTATCGACATTTACGCCCCTGATAAATGAACCGTTTATCTTTACCTTGTGTATATCCACGCGCTCCACATGTGCGCCGATTTCTTCGATTGCCTGAAGTAAGACATTGATATCCCTTACATTTGGCAAATTATCTATTGTTACAGTCTCGTCTGTCATTATGGCAGCGGCCAAAATAGCAAGTGCAGCATTTTTAGCTCCACCAATTTCAACTTCACCGTATAAAGGATTTCCACCTTTGATTACGTACTGTTCCATATTCCACCTCTATGAATTCAGGAGTATACTTCCTCCTAATATACTATTCTCAATTTACACTATTGTTATACATCCAACTACAAATTTCATTTATGACGACGTATTTAAGCCGCCATTTGTGCCGGTGCTGCTTTTAATAAATGACGCAGCAGCTACTATTATCTAATCATATCACGATAAATAAGCACTATAATTCAAGTGCCTCCACCAGCTTCTCTACTGTCTGCTCCACATCAAGCCCCTCCTCGGAAACCTCGATGTCTGCATACTGCTCATACAATTTTGAGCGCTCTTCAAAAAGGGTTTCTAAAGTCTGCCCTTTCTTTAATACTACACCTCTACCCTTTATGTCTGCAAGTCGTTTTTCCAAAATGGCATAAGAAACCTTGAGATACACAACTCTGCCTATCTCCTTAAGATGCTCCATGGCCTCTTTTCCGTATACCACCGAACCGCCTGTAGCTATAATGGCCCTATCAGCCCTGATAGAGGCATTGACACGGTTCTCTACCTCTATAAAACCGTCCGTGCCCTTTTCCTCAATTATCTCACGCAGAAGTTTTCCCTCCTGCTCCTGTATCAGTAAATCCGCATCCAGGAAGCTGTATCCCAGCACCTTTGCAAGTATTACGCCTATGGTACTCTTTCCAACTCCCGGCATGCCTATAAGTACGATATTAGTTTTCTGTTCCATCTACTGCCTCAGTATTCTCTGTATCTGTACTATTGGTGCTTTCTGACTGCTGTGTGCTCTCTGTAGCGCTTGTGTCTGCTGCCTTTTTGTCCTTCTTGGTAGTAGTAAAATAATTGTGAATCTTGATCTTGTCAAGCTGCTTCTGCTTTACAGACCATTTTTCATCGTCCTGCCATCCTGAAAGGATGCCATTGTAATATTTGTCCTCTTTATTGCCCTTTACGGTTTTTCTGTTTGACTCCGTTGCTTCCTCATCGGTCTTTTTGTCAAGCCTTACGATATAGTAAGTGCTGTCTGTAGTGATGAGGTCTGAGGTCTGTCCCTCCTCAAGGGAATTGAGTGCATCTACAACGCTCTGATCAAGATTGTTTGTAGTATATACACTGTCCTTTGTCTTGCTGTTCGATGACTCTGAGCTCTCTTTAGACTCGGTATCGCTTACAGACTCGGTGGACTCTGTGTCATCTGATTTCTTATCTGAATCATCTGTCTTCTCCGCATCCGGATCAACGTATGTGGCGTATGTGCCTGTTGTGGCTGTAGTGCCTGCTGCCTTGGCTGCATCCTCTAAGGATGATCCGCCTGCAAGCGCCTCTACCACTGCATCTGCCTGTGCCTTTATCTGTGCTGACTGCTCATCTGTATATGTCTGATACTGGTAATTAGAGTCATATGCACCCTTATAATCAAGCTTCACAATGGTGTATGCAGCCATATTGGCTTCCTCATCCGTCACGCTTGAATCAGCATTTTTGATGATTGCAGCATACATCTTACTCTTTATGAGGCGAAGCTCTAAATATTCCTCGACAATCTCCTCTGTAGCACTCATCTCGTCTATCACATCATCGGAATTTGCCTTCATAAACTTCTCTGCGGCCTTTTTGATTTCCTTTTTCTCATCATCAGAAACCTCTACATCGTAATCTGACTGATGCGCCTTTAATGTGTAGAGCTCATGAGCCTCCTCGATAGCATTTTTCTTCCATGTTTCAAGTACAGTATTATTGCCTGATACTGTCTTGTCCCAGTAGCCCTCGCCCATGTACTGTATATACATGTCATCATAACCGGCCTCCTGGTACCTTATCATAAAATTAACAAGCCCAAGCTTGATATCCTCTTTATCTAATGTCGCAACTGTTGCGGTTTTATTTATGGAACATCCTGTAAAAGCTGTAACTGAGAGTGTTGCAGCTAATAACATAGCTATTACTTTTTTCGCTTTCATTGTATCTATCCTCTTTAAAAATGGTATAGTATCGCTCGTATATTATAGAGCTTTTCAGGCCTGCTGGCAAGCATTTTCTAAACTTTGTAAATTATCGTCAATTTCGCGTAAAGCATGTGGTGTTTCCTATGCTATATGCTACATGATTCCAAAATTCGGGTAACTATTCAGCCGTAATCAGTTCCTTACGCATTTGCGAAATCAGTTCCTCCACCACATCAAGCACATCCCGCTTCTTTGCCACGCTGCCATTTTTTAAATCAAATGTGAAATATGGGTTTTCTGCCATATTAAATTTGAGTGAGGATTTATACCGGGCAATAAGCTCCGGTATCTTCTCCGCATTTATCTTTGCCCGTTCAAACATGGTAAGCTTTATCAGTGAGCCGGTCTGCTTTATCTCAGTGATATATACGGCATGTGCCAATGCCTTAAGCCTTGCCACGCGAAGCAGGCTGAGCACAGATTTTGGTGGTTCACCAAACCTGTCTATGAGCTCCTCGAGCATCTCGTCCTTTTCTTCCTCTGTCTCTATGCCTGCAATACGCTTGTATATATCCAGCTTCTGGAATTCGTTTGCAATATAACCTGCCGGAATATAAGCATCGGTAACAATATCCACGGTCGTATCAAATTTGTCACTGATATCCTCGATGCCCTTAGCCTCTTTTACAGCCTCGCTCAACATCTTGCAGTACAAATCATAGCCCACTGCCTCCATATGGCCGCTCTGCTCCGCTCCGAGCAAATTGCCCGCACCACGGATTTCAAGGTCTCTCATGGCAATCTTAAAGCCGCTGCCAAGGTCTGAGTACTCCTTTATCGCTGCAAGACGCTTTTCTGCCACCTCTTTTAGCATCTTGTTGCGCCTGTACATGAGAAATGCATACGCAGTACGGTTAGATCTGCCGACTCGTCCGCGAAGCTGATAAAGCTGTGAAAGTCCCATGTTGTCCGCATCGTGGATAATCATTGTATTGACGTTTGAGATATCAAGTCCGGTCTCTATAATGGTCGTGGATACAAGCACATCTATTTCACCATTTATGAAACGGTACATGATGCGCTCAAGCTCCGTCTCCTTCATCTGTCCGTGCGCAAATGCAACAGTCGCATCCGGCACCAGCTCCTGCAGCTTTGCTGTTATGTCTGCTATGTCGCGCACTTTATTGTATACGTAGTACACCTGTCCGTTTCTGGCAAGCTCCCTGTTAATTGCCTCTCTGACAAGCTCATCATTGTACTCCATGACATATGTCTGAATCGGCACACGGTCCATCGGCGGCTCCTCAAGCACACTCATATCCCTTATACCGATTAAGCTCATGTGAAGTGTCCTCGGAATCGGTGTAGCGGTCAGTGTGAGCACATCCACATTGACCTTCATCTGCTTAATTTTCTCCTTGTGAGTCACTCCGAAGCGCTGCTCCTCATCGATTACCAAAAGTCCCAGATCCTTAAACTGCACATCCTTTGAGAGTATGCGGTGTGTTCCGATAATGATATCGACCTCACCCTTTTTAAGCTTTTCTATCGTCTTTTTCTGCTCCGCCGGACTTCTGAAACGACACATCAAATCCACATTCACCGGAAAATCCTTCATCCTCTGCGAAAACGTATCGTAAATCTGCTGTGCCAGAATGGTTGTCGGGGCAAGATATGCCACCTGCTTGCTGTCCGCCTTGAAGGCCGCACGGATTGCAACCTCCGTCTTGCCGTAGCCCACGTCACCGCAAATCAGTCTGTCCATTATTTTATGACTCTGCATATCAGTCTTTGTGGCTTCAATTGCAAGAATCTGATCCTCAGTCTCATCAAAAGGGAAAAGCTCCTCAAACTCTCTCTGCCATACCGTATCCTCGCCGAAGGCATATCCGTTTTGCTGCTCACGCTGGGCATACAGCTTCACCAAGTCTCCTGCAATCTGCTTTACCGCACCTCTGACACGATTCTTAGTCCTGGTCCATTCCTGACCGCCAAGCTTGTTGAGCTTTGGTTTTCTGGCATCCTTTCCGGCATATTTTTGTATCATATCAAGCTGGGTAGCGAGGATATAGAGATTGGAGCCACCCTGATACTCTATCTTGATGTAGTCCTTTACCTTTTTGTCCACCTCAAGCTTTTCAATGCCGCGGTAAATACCTAGTCCGTGGTTTTCATGCACCACATAGTCCCCAACCGACAAATCGGTAAAGCTCTGTATTTTTTCACCCTCATAGGTGCGGTGACGCTTCTTTTTCTTCTGCTGCGCCCCAAAAATATCTGACTCCGTAATCACGGCAAACTTTAGGATAGGATACTCAAAGCCTCTTCTCACCTTGCCGTAGCAGACCATAATCTGCCCCTCAAAAAGCTCATGGTCGTAGTTTTCAGTGTAAAAGCATGTGATTCCCTGATCTGTGATATCCTCTGAAAGCCGCTTTGCCCTTGTCCTTGAACCGGATAAAAGAATGACTCTGTAGCCGTTTTTCTTATAGCGCTTTAAGTCCTTTATCAAAAGCTCAAAGCTGTTATTGTATGGGCTGACACTCTGACAGTGAATACCATAGCTTCCCAGCTGGTGCAGTCCGTTTGCTTTATTATCGAGCGCACCGAGTGCGATACACGAATACTTCTCGAGCTTTGCCACAATCTCCTTCTCTGTAAAAAGACCGTTCATCTGCCCCGGAAGTATATATCCCATCGCAAGTCTCTGCTTCATGCTCTCAGAAAACTCAGTCTCTGTAAGCTTTCCCTGCTCTGTACATCTTGTCAGCTCATCGAAGAAAATAAGGCTGTCCGATGGCTTAAAATAATCCAAAAGCCCGACTCTCTCGTCAAAAAAGTACGACAAAAAAGCATCCATGCCTGCATACATGGACAGCTCTCCCCACTCCTCGGTAAGCTCGTCTGCCATCACAGTCACTCTGTGGGCTTCCTCTGTCTTCATCTGCTTTCTAAGCTTGTCAGACACCCGCTTTGCCTCTGCCTTAAGCTTTTCAATTCCCCCGGCCTTTTCCTCATCACTAAGTACAAGCTCTGCCGCCGGATATATGCTCACCCGGTCTGTATTTTCGATGGATTTCTGGCTCTCGCAGTCAAAATATCTGATGGTATCTATATCGTCTCCCCACAGCTCGATTCGGATAGGATTCTCCTCCGTCAACGGAAAAACATCAAGAATACCGCCCCTGACAGAAAACTGTCCCATCGTCTGGACCTGATACTCTTTTTCATAGCCCATTCTGATAAGAGCAGCCTGAATTTCCTTCAAATCCAAAAGCTGTCCCTGCTCAAGTGTAAGCACATTTTCCCACATCTTTTCTATCGGCGCCATCGTATTCATCAGCGCGTCAAAGGTGGTCACAATCGTCACTCTCTCCTGCTCACGGATAGCCTTCAAAGCCCTGATACGCTCTGCAGTAAGGAGATTTCCCCTGATATCCGACTGGTAAAAAAGCACATCCTTTGATGGATAATACACCACCTCTTTGTCAAAAAAACTGTACTCATCGTACAGTTCCTTCGCTTTCTGCTCTCCAAAGGTCACAATAAGCTTGTTTTTCCTGTGACCTCCAAAGGCATATATCATCTGTGATTTTTGCGCATCTATGCATCCCGTGACAGATATAAGTCCGGACGATTTTTCTGCCGTTTTTGTCATCTCCTCAAAGCCCGCAAGGGAAAGGAGTGGCTCTGTAAATGCTTTCACTTTCAATTCTCCATTTCTGTCTGTTCAAAATCACCTTGTCGATTTCCAGCTAGTTATATATGTTCATAGCCTTATCCGTCTCGCCCTGCATCATAAGAACTGCTGCATCCATCGCATGGCCTATAGCTTCCTCCACCTTTGCCCTGTCCTCAGAACTGAAACGCCCGAGCACATGGTCAGCAAGATCCCAGCCCTGCGGCTTCTCTCCAACACCGACCTTGATACGGCTGAAGCCCTGTGTGCCGGTCATTGCAATGATGCTCTTGATGCCATTGTGACCGCCGGCGCTGCCCTTTTTGCGGATACGGATACGCCCCGGCTCAAGCGAAATATCATCAAAAATAACAATCATTTCCTCATCCGGATCAAGCTTATAAAAATTCATCACCTCAGCAACAGACTCACCGCTTAAGTTCATGTATGTCTGCGGCTTCACAAGCAGCACCCTCATGCCCTCAATCACTCCGCTTCCACAGAGCGCCTTGTGCTTTTTGTCTGTCACACTTATATTATATTTATCCGCAAGCGCATCTATCACATCAAATCCGATATTGTGTCTTGTGTGCTCATATTTTTTGTCAGGATTTCCAAGTCCTACTATAACGTACATCGTTTATCCTTTCTCTTTCTCATATCATTTACAATTCAAAATAAAACAAATACTGCTGGATAATTCCCGCCACACCCTTGTAGCGCTCAAAATCAAAGCCGTCACTATAATATTTGTCCAAAAGCTGCTTTACATGCGTATCTATCGGAAACGCATCCACATGATGCAAACCGAAAAGACATATGCAGTTCGCCACCTTTTTGCCAATTCCTTTGCGAGTAAGCAGGCTTTCCATCGCCTCATCATAGCTCATTTTGCGCAGATTATCAAGCCAGTCAGGATTATTAGCACCATACTCATATATTTCCTTCAGATACGGTGCCCTATAGCCAAAGCCCATGCTCCTGTCATCAAATACCTCATCAGGCACCTCAAGAGGCTTTGGAAATGTATACAGTTCTTCCCCCTCTGCACTGCCGTCTATTTTATGCCCGCATCTCCTGCAAAGTAAATCCACACTGTTTGTAATTCGCTTTATGTTATTATTCTGGGAAATCATAAAAGTAACAATCATCTCCCACAAATCCTGCCTTAAAATGCGCACACCACTGCCATATGCATATGCCTCCTTCAGATGCACGTCATCTCCGTCTGCTATCAGCTTTGCAATCCCCGCATAATCCGTATCCATATCCAGATAGCTTTTCCATATATTGTTCCAGTCAGCCTCATCACAGTCCAGCTCAAACTCATTCCCGTCCTGCTTAATCCGAAGCGCCCTGTCAAATGCCACTACCGTGTATTCGTTTTCTCCTGTGTTCTTCCATCTGAAGCACTGACCACTGTCAGCAATCTGTTTTAAATCCAGATTATCTATTTTCGTCTTGTACATATCTGTTTGTCTATCCTCTTTTATTTTAGCTATACTCGTAACTATTCAGAACCATCCCACGCACATTCTAAAAAGCCGGTCTGTCTGTGGCTTATTGTACCACGGATAGACCGGTTTGTGTGAAATATATTTGGATTATTATACCAGCTCAGGTATTTTATATCCCGCCTTGCTCATCGCTTTTTCAAAGTTATTGTTTGATTTTATGCATTCTCAATCTCTGTCTTATACTTTTCAAGAATCATATTCTGGATCTTCTCGCGTGTGGCAGAGTTAATCGGATGGGCTATATCCCTGTACTCGCCATCGTTTGCCTTACGGCTTGGCATGGCGATGAAAAGTTCCTTTTCTCCTTCGATTACCTTGATGTCATGTACCACGAATTCATCATCGATTGTAATTGACACAACCGCCTTCATCTTGCCTTCCTTTTCTACCTTACGAATTCTGATGTCTGTAATCTGCATATTTTTGTCCCCCTGGTCTGTTTTTAAATTACATATCTTACATTTTTTTCTTTTACTATTCTGACTCCATCCTCACCACAGTAGTATGTGTTTGGACTGATAGTTCCGCGACTCTCTACGATGCAATTCTCAAGGTGCACATTGTCGTCTATGTAGACATCATTGAGTATCACGCAGTTCTTCACTGTGGTGTTTTTGCCCACAAATACCTGCTTGAAAAGCACCGAATCCTCCACTCTGCCGTTTATGATACAGCCACTTGATACGAGGCTGTTTGAAATGTCTGATCCCGGATTAAACTTGGCCGGTGGCAGGTCGTCCACCTTTGAACAGATTGTCGGTTCCTCCCTGAAGAAATAGCTTCTGACGTCAGGTCTTAAGAAATCCATATTGGTCTTGAAGTATGCATCAATATCGGCGATATTGTTCCAATACGAATTTATCTTGTAGCCATATATTTTCTTTACATTTTTGTAGCGCACGAGGATATCATTTACGAAATCGAATCTGTTTTCCTCAGCTGCTGCCTCCAAAAGCTCTATGAGCTGTCGTCTTCTTATGACATAGATACCTGTGGAAATGGTATTGGATGAAGCCTCGATTGGCTTTTCATCAAACTCTGTGATTCTTGACTCCTCATCCATGCGTACCACACCAAAACGGCTGACATCGTCGTTGTACATCATGTCCTTGCATACCACTGTAATGTCTGATTTTTTCTCGATGTGAAAATCAAGCACTCTGTTGAAATCCAGCTTGTATACACAGTCACCGCTGCTGATGATGACATATGGCTCATGGCGTCTCTTGAGAAAATCAATATTCTGATACATCGCATCTGCCGTACCCCTGTACCAGTCACTGTTGTCCGCTGTGACTGTAGGTGTAAAGAGGAATAATCCTCCCTGCTTTCTGCCAAAATTCCACCATTTTGATGAGCTTAAATGCTCATTCAGTGAGCGTGCATTATATTGTGTCAATATCGCAACTGTCTGTATATGTGAGTTTGACATGCTGCTGAGTGAAAAATCTATAGCCCTGAAGCTGCCTGCTACCGGCAGGGCCGGTACTGCTCGTTTTGCTGTCAGTTCCTTCATCCTATTATTGTTGCCGCCGGCCAAAATTATTCCTATTGCCTTCATTTTCCGTCACCTGCCTTGATAATAACTTCTCCGCCCTCAAGCACACCATCTTTGTAATCCTCTTCGTATGTAACACCGGAGATTGCTGTATTTTTGCCTATCTTTACCCCGTCCGGTATCACAGAATCTTCTCCTATAGTGACAAGCCCAAATGAGTATATGCTCTCATTTAATACGTTCGGCTTCTCCTGTCCGAAGCCAAGTGTCACATTGTCGCCCACCTTGCAATTTTCGGCAATGATGGACTTGTCTATCGTGACATTGGAGCCTATCTCCGTGTCACGCATGATGATGGAATCACGTATTACTGCGCCTCTTCCAATCTTGACGTTGGCACCTATAACAGAATGTTCCACATGACCATAGCATTCACAGCCCTCACCCATGATGCTTCGCTCCACATGACCCCCTTTGGCTATATAAAGTGGCTCGATTGCATCGTTCTTTGTGTAAATCTTCCAATACTCCTCGTACAGGTTGAACTCCGGAATGATGTCCACAAGCTCCATATTGGCCTCCCAGTATGAGCCCAGTGTACCTACGTCCTTCCAGTATCCGTTGAACTCGTATGCAAACATACGTCTGTCGTTTTCAAAGCAGTATGGTATGACATGCTTGCCAAAATCACAGTTTTCCTGATTCTTTAGTGCAAGTAAGGCTTCCTTTAGCACCGGCCATGAGAATATGTAAATGCCCATTGATGCGAGATTGCTACGCGGATGAACCGGCTTTTCCTCAAATGCATTGATGCGCTTATCATCATCGGCTATGACGATACCAAATCGGCTGGCCTCCTCGATAGGCACCGGCATTGTTGCTATGGTCACATCTGCATTGTTTTCCTTGTGGAAATCAAGCATCACCTCATAGTCCATCTTGTAAATATGGTCTCCTGACAGTATCAACACATAGTCCGGGTTGTAACTGTCTATATACCTCATATTCTGGTAGATTGCATTTGCTGTTCCACTGTACCACTCACTGTTGCCGCTCTTCTCATAAGGAGGCAGTATTGCCACTCCTCCGTTATTCCTGTCGAGATCCCACGGAATACCTATTCCGATGTGGCTGTTAAGTCTGAGCGGCTGATACTGTGTAAGTACCCCCACTGTATCAATGCCTGAATTGATACAGTTGCTAAGCGGAAAATCTATGATTCTGTACTTTCCACCAAACGGTACTGCTGGTTTTGCAAGTTTCTGTGTCAATGCATAGAGTCTGGAACCCTGGCCTCCGGCAAGTAACATTGCAACTAGTTCTTTTGCCATATAAGTATCCCCCTTCTGTTCATAATAATTGCACTTATTATGGTAACATAAAAGGGGGATAATTCCTAGTACTTTTGGCTCTTTTCGTTTATTTTAGTGCAAAGTTTTCTGTGCCGTATACAGTTTGTAATATCTGCCTTTCTTTTTCATCAGTTCTTCATGCGTTCCCGCCTCTGCGATTCCTCCGTCATCAATATACATGATCTTGTCACAGCCACGGATCGTGGAGAGCCGGTGCGCAATAATGAAGGATGTCCTGCCCTTAAGCATACGGTTTAATCCGGTCTGCAATGCTTTTTCCGTCTGCACATCAATGCTGGAAGTTGCCTCATCCAAAATCAGAATTGCCGGGTCACAAAGCAGTGTTCTCGCAAAAGAAATCAGCTGTTTCTGTCCCTGGGAAAGCATGGACCCACGCTCCCGCACCTGTGTTTCATATCCTTTCGGCATTTCCCGGATAAACGGATCGGCACAGACAATTTTTCCCGCTTTTTCAATTTCCTCCTGTGTGGCATCCAATTTTCCGTACCGGATATTATCTGCAATTGTTCCCGAAAAAATAAAACTGTCCTGCATCATAATCCCCATCTGCGCACGGAGAGAATGAATGGTCACATCTGCGATATCCTGATCATCGATCAGTACCTTTCCGTCATTGACATTGTAGAACCGTGAAATCAGATTGACGATGGTACTCTTTCCGGCCCCGGTCGGTCCTACAAGTGCAACACTCTCCCCGGGATTTACCGTAAAGGATACGTCTTTTAATATCGTTTTTGTCTCATCATATGCAAAGGTCACATGGTCAAACGTAACTTTCCCCCGGATCTTTGGCATCTTGATCGCATGCTCTGCATCTTTTACGGTAACCGGCTCATCGATGGTTTCAAAGATCCGTTCCAGATAAGCGATATTATTGATAAAATTGTTGAATATATTTCCAAGGTTCATGATCGGCTGCCAGAAATACGAAGCATAACTGGAAATCGCCACGATCGTTCCCAGCGACTTATTTCCCTGCCCAAAAATGACAAGGCCAAACAAAAAGATGGCAGCACGGACAAACACCGAAATGGTATCAATGCCCGGCCATACAAGGTTTGAGTAGCGCACAGCGGTATTCCAGGTCCGTCTGCATTCTTTGGAAAGTCCGTTAAAGATTTTTGCATTTTCATCCTCACGTGCAAAAATCTGTGTAATCCGGGCACCTACAATATTTTCCTGCAGATACGCATTTAAGTTTGAGTTCTTGTTGGATACGGCCTGCCACGCCTTTCTCTGCTTATTTTTGATCCAGAACATAAAGACGGCAAGCACGGGAACTCCACACAACACAACCAGTGCCATCTGCACATCTACCATAAACATAAAAATAATAATAAACAGCAGATTAAATGCTTCCAGCACGATATTGATCAGTCCGTTTGACAACATATCCGATACCGAATTGACATAATTGACCACCCGGATCAGAATCTTTCCATGCGGTCTGTCGTCGTAATACTGAAACGGAAGTTCCTGCAGATGTTCAAACAGGTCCTTGCGGATATCATAAATAATATTCTGACTGACATCCACCATAATGCGGCTGCGGATCGTGGTAAAAATCACGCTGACCACATAGATGGCAATCAGCGTCGCCACCAGGGAAAATAACAGTCTCATATTTTTATCAGGCACCGCAATATCAAGTGCCCGCTGAATAATCATCGGTGCCACGTACCCGAACGCTCCTCCGATTCCGCTGAGGACGATCGCAAGGATCATACCCCTGCGATATTTTTTGATATAGGATGACGCCCGGAGCAGATGCCGGATATCAAACGGTTCTTCCAGGATTTCATCCTGCTTATATGTATTCTTTGCCATTGTCTCACCCCCTATACCAGGTCTTCAGCTGTACCAGTTCGTAATAATATCCTTTTTTTGCCATAAGTTCCTCATGATTTCCCATCTCCGTGATCCGTCCATGCTGCATCACCAGAATCTTATCCGCCATCATCGTAGTGGAAATCCGCTGCGCGATAATTACCTTCGTACACGAAAAATCCAGATGCCGCAGTGCTTCCTGAATCTGTTTTTCCGTTTCCATATCCACCGCAGAGGTCGTATCGTCCAGAATCAGAATCGAAGGCCGCACCGCCAGTGCTCTTGCCAGGGAAATTCGCTGTTTCTGTCCACCGGAAAGGCCTACGCCACGCTCTCCGACCACCGTATCATATCCTTCCGGCATCTTTGAGATAAAATCAGATGCCGCAGAATATTTTGCAAATTTTTCCACTTCTTCGAGATCAATGCTACTGTCTCCGTAGGCAATGTTGCCCTCGATCGTATCGGAATACAACAGTACATCCTGTGTGGCAAGTCCGATCTGTTTGCGCAGGTCGGACAGTCTGAAATTCTGCACCGGTATATCATCAATCCGCACTTCCCCTTTCGTTGGCTCATAAAACCGCGGGATCAGGTTGATCAGGGAAGTCTTTCCGCAGCCGGTTTCTCCCATGATTGCAATGGTCTCCCCCGGTTTTACAGTAAAAGAGATATCATGCAGCACCGGAAGATCCCCATCTTCATACTGAAAGGATACCTCCCGGAATTCGATTTTTCCTTTAAAGTGATCCGTGTGCGCAGCTGCATCCAAAGCATCTTTGATCTTTGGTTCGGAATAATAGATCTCCATCACCTTTTTGGATGCGGCCGAGAACCGCTGAAATTCATTCATGATATTTCCCATCTGACGCATTGGGTTGGCAATTGCCCAGATCAGTCCGGAAAATGCCACATAATCTCCCATCGTCAGTTCGCCCCGGATCAAAAAGACACCGCCCACGGCCAGCATCACTACAGGCATAAGGTTTGCAATGCTTTCCACATATGGGAAAAATTTCAGCCATACCATGCTGGTTTCTTTGTTCGTCTCTGCATAATCTTTGTTTGCCCGGTCAAATTTTTCAATTTCATATGCTTCCCTGGCAAACGCTTTTACCACACGGTTTCCGGAAATATTTTCCTGCGCATAGGTGTTCATCTGTGCCAGTTTTTCACGCAGTTTCGCATGCATCGGTGCCACCTTGTTTTTGAACAGATAAATGATAAAAAACACAAACGGCGAAATAATTAACAGGCTCAGAGCCATTTTCCAGTTCATATAAAAGAAGTATATTGCCACCACACCAAACAGGGAAAATGATTCGATCACCATGCGGATCACCCATGCAACCATGTGGCGCACCGCATCCAGATCGCCCGTAACACGCGTCATCAGATCGCCGGTACGATATGTGCTGTAAAAGGTCATATCCTGCCTCTGGATTTTGTCATACAAAAAATTGCGCACACGGTACAGTACCGTCTGTGACACATGCTCGTAAATCATGCAGTCTCCATAGACAATCACACCGCGAAGTACGGTAAATACAATCATCAGGATGAGCAGATGATAGAACAAACCACTATTCGTTCTCATATTTTTCCACGCATCTGCCCCACTTAAAAACAGATCCACAATTCTTCCAGAATAATACGGAACCGTCAGCTGCAATATATTATAGACAACGGTTCCCAGCATGCCGATCACATATAATACACGTCTGCCTTTCATATTTTCCCACAGCCACTGTATTTTTGTCTTTGGAAACAATGTTTCTTTTTTCACTTTCATCACAAGCCCCCACTGTCTTTCTTGTCAAATTTCTGTTATTGTATCAATTATTTTTGAATTATGATATAATACAATCACATAAAAATAGAACAAATCTATTCTATTTTTATGATTTTTGTCTTAGTACCAGGGGGTCATATGAACGAAAATTTATTTGAATACAGTGATATGCTGCGCTCTCCTATTGAAGCTTTTTGCTGTGGCACCGGATACTGGGAAGGTCCCGTTTCCTCCCACTGGCACTATTTTCTGGAACTTGTCTATGTGCAGGAAGGATCTGTAACGGTCAGCTGTAATGACAATACCTGTCTCCTGAAAAAAGGAGCCTTTATTGTATTTCCTCCGCAGGCAATGCACTCCATCTATCATACCGATGATAAGCCCTATGTTTACATCTGCTGTAAATTCAATCTCAACCGCATAAAACTTTCCGAGAATTATCTTCCAAATTTAAACTTTGCCTTTCACCAGATTTTAAACAGCACAAACCCTCCGCTGGTTTTTGATTCGGACAACCTGCCCGATTTTCCTGCTGAACTGTTTTTCACGGATATCTTAAAAGAGGTTCAGGAAAAACGCTACGGATATGATGCCTGTGTTTATGCCCAGTTCGCCCGGCTGATCGTACAGCTGCTACGTTTCTGGCTGGAACAGGGAATTTCTTTTGATACGGATCAGATCCCGGAAGTGGAGGAAGAAGCGATGCAGAATGTTTTGATGTATATCGATGATCATTCCCAGGAAAATATCAACATTGAATCTCTGGCACGCACGTATCATATGAGTTATTCTTACTTTGCCCGGCAGTTCCGTAAATACTATGGACAAAGCTGCAAGCAGTATATCGAATTTGTGCGGCTGAGCAAAGTGGAAAATCTCCTTTTATTTACCGGGCATGATTTAAGTTATATTGCGGGAGAAACAGGCTTTGCCGATTGCAGCCATCTGATCCGTACCTTTAAAAAACGCTATCAGATGACACCGAAACAGTTCCGCTTACAACATCAGAATATACGAAACTGACATTTCCAATCTATGGGATTTTTTTCTTTTTTTCCAAAATTTTTTTACTTTATGTTATACTATAGAAAACAAATCATAACGGAATAAGGAGGAAATCCCATGAAACGATTACACTTCACCAGATGCAGGACTTCTTTGCTTGCTGTTTTACTTGCCTTTTCCGTAGCTTTCGTACCTGTACCACCCATTTCTGATACAAGTTCCGATTCTGCTGCGCTTATCACGACTGCACAGGCTGCCCAAAAGAACACAAAAGACCGTTTTTCCATCAAAGAAGTTCCAAAATACAATGGAAAATCTTCTGTGGCTGGACATG
>ENA-OPDT01000388-OPDT01000388.1-human-gut-metagenome-genome-assembly--contig:-NODE-388-length-15681-cov-2.200883_pt1 | contig 15681 bp, 9 predicted proteins | sample MGYA00241627_ERZ501517 | MGnify/ENA primary metagenome ERZ501517 (study PRJEB25962, sample SAMEA2042435) | human gut metagenome | biome: human gut; feature: human-associated habitat; material: faeces... | reverse complement strand
TGCTGTCCTCTTCCGGCAATGAAGGCTGGTATCATTACATTCTCCAAAGCCGTAAATTCCGGTAACAACTGATGGAACTGAAAAACAAAGCCTATATGCTTATTACGGAAGGCAGAGAGTTCTTTCTCCTTCAGGCAATTCACCAATGTACCGTCAATCGTTACCGAACCACTATCGGGCATGTCCAAAGTTCCCATAATCTGCAACAAAGTGGTCTTGCCCGCACCGCTGGGACCGACAATGCTGACCACCTCCCCTTTTTTCGATGCCCCGCAACACCTGTAAACTGCCGAAACTCTTCGTTATTCCTTCTAATCGTATCATTGTTTTAGTTACTGTTTATTCCTTACGGTCATGACACATTTTATCTTTAACACATAGGTACGTTCTAACTGTTTGATAGCCCTATTACAACCTTTTAATGACGTATTCCGCAAGGTAACAGCCGAATACAGCCGGCATATAGCTTACAGTTCCGCAAGTAGACTTTTTATTCTGTTCATCTTCCGTCAACAGCACTGCCTTAGGGTCGGCTTGCTCGGTACTGAATACAACCGGAAGTTTACGTTTAATCCCTAACTTCTGCAAACGTTTCCTCACCGCCTTACTCAATCCGCAATGATAGGTATCCCATATATCGGCAAAACGTATCTGCGTAATATCACTCTTTGCACCCGCCCCCATACTCGATACAATCTTAATATGCCGTTTCAGTGCTTCCGCTATCAAATAGCATTTGGGAGCAAGCGTATCAATGGCATCCACTATAAAATCATATCGGGCGGCATCAAGCAGTTCGGGTATATTATCGTCTTTCAGAAATACCGGCAGCACCGTCAGCTGTATGTCCGGATTGATATCTTTGAAACGTGCCGCCAAAACCTCCGCTTTCTCCCTCCCCATAGTGGAATGCAAAGCAGGCAGTTGACGATTTATATTAGTAGGCTGCACCGTATCCGCATCCACAATCGTCATCCGCCCCACACCTGCACGGCATATCATTTCGGCTGCATAAGCGCCTACTCCGCCAAGACCTACAACCAGCACATGCGCCTGTTGCAGCCTTTCCATTTTCTCCTCTCCCAGCAAAAGCCGGGTTCTCTGTTTCCAATCCTCCATCATCGCCAACCACTAATCATTAATCACTAATCACTTACTAATCTTCCTTAAACCATTTATAAACCCACTTTCCTACCTTCTCGTAATGCTGCGCCTCATTTCGCGGATTAGAGAAAGAGACGGCATCCTGGGGTTCGCCCAACTGGTCGGGATAAAGTACAATCAAACTATTATTGGAAAAATATTTGCTCAACTGCGCCGGGAGCTTCTCGAAGGAGCTGTCGTAAGAAATGGATCCCCTACGTGCGCTTATCACTACAAGCAAATGGTCGTAATTCACTTGCCCGGTCAATATCAGCAAATCCCCCCAATCATCCAGACGAGAGAAGTCCGTCAAGGTCTGTCCATACTTTTTCTTCACCAATGCCTGCAACTGTACAGTTGTTTCCTCGTTTGCAAAGAAATGTACCCGGCAGCCCAACGTACCGCCCATCCGGCAAAAATGCTCCACCCACTTCTGAAAGCCTGCTTCGTATTCCGCCTTGGGAGGAACGGCTATGATGATTCGCCGTATCGTATTAATCGGAATCAGGAATTTGGCAATCATAACTTCGCGATGCAGTCCTTTCAGCAGGTTCTCGGCAAGCATACCGAAGAAAGAGTCTACAATATTGACCTTACGGTGCAAACCGATAATCACATCGGTCACCTCATATTCTTTCGCCGTATGGATAATACCCGAAGCAATATTCAAGTCATACCGTGTAATCTGGCGCAACGGCACATCGGCAGAAGCCGTAATCATGGCTGCCTTCTCCAAATACCTTTTACCGCGAAGCTCCAAACCCTCGGAAGTATTGTTGTCATTGATTACGTTCAAAGCCAACAGATTATCTTTCTGTTTGGTATCACGTATCAACAAGGACAGGTTCATCAGATATTCAATCGTATCCGGATTCGCCACCGGAATAAGAATCCTTTCCGCCTCAACCGTACGCTCCTCTTCCAGATGCGCCTCGCACATGGCAATCTTGCGTGCGGCCCTTTCCGTAATAAAGGAGCTCACCACACATGTCACAAGAATCAGCAATACCGTACCGTTCAGCACATCCTCATTCAACAAACGCTCACCGTTCGACAAGATGATATTATAACCCACCAATACCGCCGCCAGCGTAGCTGCTGCTTGTGCATTGCTCAAGCCAAACATCAGCTCACGCTCTATGGGAGCCATTTTATAAATTTTCTGCGTCAGCCAGGAAGCGATCCACTTGCCCACCAGCGCCACAACAATCATAACGGCAGCCACCTTCAAAGCGTCTCCCTGCCCGAAGATGACATGAATATCAATCAGCATGCCCACCCCTATCAGGAAATAAGGTATGAACAGAGCGTTACCGACAAACTCCAGATGATTCATCAACGGTGATACATGCGGTATGAGGCGGTTCAAGACCAGCCCTGCCAAGAATGCTCCCAAGATGCCTTCCATTCCCACGAACTCCATTAAACCCGCTCCCAGAAAAACCATGGCAAGCACGAAAATAAATTGCATCACGTTATCATCATAGCGGCGGAAGAACCAGCGTCCGATGCGTGGGAACGAATACATAATCAGCGCTCCGAGGAATATGACCTTAACCACCAGCCACAGCCAGAACAGTCCACCGGACTCCCCTTTAAACAGACCGCCCACCACTGCCAGCACCAGCAACGTAAGCGTATCCGTCACAGCCGTACCGCCCACAGCAATACTTACACTGCGATGACGGGACACACCGTAACGAATTACAATCGGGTAAGCCACCAGCGTGTGCGAGGCATACATACTTGCCAGCAATATGGACGTCACGAGACTATACTTCAGCAACATCATATTGGTAACCAAGCCTATGCCTATCGGAATGACGAAAGCCAGCAATCCCAGCATCACAGCCTTTCCGCGATTCTTCTTGAAATCGCCCATATTCATTTCCAACCCTGCCAGGAACATGATATAATAAAGTCCGACCTTGCCGAACAACTCGAAACTGCTGTCGCGCACCAAGATATTGAAGCCATGCTCGCCAATCACCAATCCCGCCAGAATCATACCGATGATGTGCGGTATACGCAATTTATTCAGCAATATGGGCGCAAACAATATAATAAGGAGTACAAGGAGGAATATCCATGTAGGGTCTGTTACAGGAAGTGTCAAACTGAAATTGAGCCAGTCCATACGCAGTGAGTTTTAGGTTTTAACTGCAAAATAACGAAAAAGTTTTCACTTTATGCGGTGTCATACAGCAATTTGTTATAAATTTGCAGCCAACTCTATCATTTATAGATAGATTAGAACTATTTTATAAACTAAATTAAAACAAAAGAAAAATGAAAGTAGCTATTGTTGGAGCAAGCGGAGCCGTAGGACAAGAGTTCCTGCGAGTGCTCGATGAAAGGAATTTCCCGTTGGACGAGTTAGTATTGTTCGGTTCTAAACGCAGTGCCGGCACTAAATATACCTTCCGCGGTAAACAGATCGAGGTTAAACTCTTGCAACACAACGATGACTTTAAAGGGGTTGACATTGCTTTCACTTCCGCAGGCGCAGGCACCTCTAAAGAGTATCTTGAAACAATCACCAAGCACGGCGCTGTGATGATTGACAATTCAAGCGCTTTCCGTATGGATGCCGATGTTCCTTTGGTTGTACCCGAAGTCAATGCCGCCGATGCCAAAGACCGTCCGCGCGGCGTTATCGCCAATCCTAACTGTACTACTATCCAAATGGTAGTGGCACTGAAAGCCATCGAACAGCTTTCTCATATAAAAACCGTACACGTATCCACGTATCAGGCTGCAAGCGGTGCAGGCGCCGCTGCTATGGATGAGTTGTACGAACAATATCGCCAAGTATTGGCTAACGAACCCGTGACCGTGGAGAAATTTGCCTATCAACTGGCATTCAATCTGATTCCCCAGATTGATGTATTCACTGAAAACGGGTATACCAAGGAAGAGATGAAGATGTACAACGAAACACGTAAGATTATGCACTCCGACATCAAAGTCAGCGCAACATGTGTCCGTGTACCTGCCCTCCGCTCGCATTCGGAAAGTATCTGGGTAGAGACAGAACGGCCCATCTCTATCGAGGAGGCACGTGAAGCATTTGCCAAAGGTGACGGACTGGTATTAATGGACAATCCGGCAGAGAAAGAATATCCGATGCCGCTGTTCCTCGCAGGAAAAGACCCTGTATATGTAGGACGTATCCGCAAGGACCTCACCAACGAGAACGGATTGACTTTCTGGATTGTGGGCGACCAGATCAAAAAAGGCGCTGCATTGAATGCGGTACAGATTGCAGAGTATCTGATTAGAGAGAAAGCGCTTTAAAATTTCTCCTAATCCATAAACCGATAAGGGTGTGTCAAAAATAGAATGTCATTACTATTACAGCATTCATTTTTAACACACCCTTGACTATGTTGCTTGAGACTTCCGATTTCAAGTCGTTTTAAGTATATCAATAAGACACAGTTTCTGAAATCTCACTTTCTGCATTATTTTTGAATAACGAAGTCACAAAATAAACTCCCTTTTCCGATAATTTAAATGACGTTCCTTGGGTAATACCTACCAAATCGGCTTTCCGCTCTTTCCCATTATCTTTATATATAGCGTAATAAGCAACATTTGAAACCGCTCCCCAAGACAAATCAGCCCCATTCAACCTGATATTGTCCGGTGTCGGAGGAAGCACTGCAGCAGTTCGTCCTAAATAAGGAGGCAATACTTTCTTTCCATATATAGCCTTGACCGCATCTGCAATACCAACCTTATTTTCTACCAAGTTCTTGGCACTGTACAATACACTTCCCTTTACCTTCGGCTTTGCACTTGCCAGTTCAAACTGCTTCATTAAGTCATCTGACGATTGAAACTTACTTCCATATTGCGAATCACCAAATTTATAAATGCCATATCCTATCAATAAGTGGTTTTCATATGTATATTGCGACCATAAATCCAACCTCAGATTAAAACTGGTAGCATCATTACCTGTGGCAAAGTACAGCTGCGGAATAACCACATCCACCCAGCCTTCCTTTGCCCACGTATTGACATCTGCAAACAATGTGTTGTAATTACGCTCCATATCAGCTGCCGGACTAATAGAGAAAATCACTTCCGGACGAGTCTCAATAATAGTTTTCTGGATATTCCTAACTACGGTATTTACATTATTACGCCTGAAATCCTCGACATTCTTAAATTTATCCTTCCCATATTTTTGAAATTCCGCACCATCATTCATTGTCTCAGAAGCTTCCAATGACGGATAGAAATAATCATCCATGTGAATACCGTCAACGTCATACTTGGTAATAATTTCCTTGACAATATTTACAATCCGTTCCTGAACTTCCGGCAAAGCAGGATTATAAACTCTGATTTTCTCATAATCCTTAACCAGTTCCATGGGTATTTTGGCATCCAGTTTTGGGAAAGCAGCATTCTTATTTGCACGCGTAGCTATACGGTATGGATTTAACCAAGCATGAAACTGGATACCTCGCTTATGAGCTTCCTCAACAAGAAATCCTAAAACATCATAATCGGGTCTTACTCCTGCACTTCCTGTAATATACTTACTCCAAGGCTCATATTCCGATTCATAAAACGCATCTGCCATACCTCTGATTTGGAAAAATACCGCATTCATGTTATACCCGACCAATAAATCCAGATAATCTGTATACAACTTTTTCTGAACATCGGCATTATACTTTTCCATAGGCCAATCAAGCCCCCATACCGTAGCTATCCATACTCCTCTCAGTTCCTTTCCGGGCAGAACAGACGAAGAGGTCTGACCTTCTCCCTGAGAATGGGTGCCGTCATCCAAAATGCCTTCATCGTCTTTACTACATGCTGCGACAAGCACAAGTAAAATGATTATATATATATAGTTCAAATGTTTCATCCTTAAATTTCTAATAAGAAAGCCGCCTGATAATTTTAAAATAGACGGCTTTCAAGTTGACAATATAAAAATTCAATTTAAATGTAGAAAATCAGCATATTATTCCTCTTCCTGCTTAATAGGGAACTCGCATATTACAAATCCTGATCCTGTGCGTGATGCAAACACACAAAGCTTGGCATCTTTCCCGTTCTCATCTTTCTCTATATAATAATCTGTCTGCGCCAAGGCGTTTCCATTTCCACTTCCACCTAATTTAAATTGGTACAAAGGATTGTGATTGTCTCCTTCGTCAAATTTCCGCAAAGCCTCTTCTATGGTAGCTCCTTTGCTCAAATCATAAATTTCCAAAGCAATGGTTGCAGTAGATGCACTACCCTGACCAGCGGTACAAACCAACAGATAACGCTCCTCATTAAAGTTGATTATCCTTGGAGCCACAGCCTCTCCTTTTATGCTCGACGCATATATTTCGCCTACAGACTCATTGACCAATGTTACAGGAATTCTGACACCCGACCATAAATACTGGTCTGTATTTCCCACTCTATATACATTGGTCACCATCGTAGCATCAGATTTTGACGGTAATACTTTAATGGCAGTGGCATCAACTGTTTTATAGCCGCTTACGGGTATTCTTAGAAAATCAGTAGCTGCATTATCACCAAAGAATATAAATCCGTTACCATTCTCATCTATATTATAAGAGGCATTATCACCATGTCTGTTTCCTGCTCCGGAGATACTTCCAACATTAATATTGGCTATCGTTTCCGGTTGGGAATCCGGTGTTTCCCAATGATAAATCTTAAGAGGAGAAGCTTTGGCACCCGACAAACTTGAAAGATATACATGACCATTACTCAACGCACCCATGTTATAAGAGAAAGTACCACCGCTAACTCCAGTCAAATCCAGCAGAATCGGGTTGATTTCCCCCTTCTTCAAATCCGATACTTTAAGAAGATGAGGTTGTGTAGCTCTGCTGACAACCAATACATGTTCGCCATCATAAGAAGCACAACGGGTAGATGCAGCATCGGCATAATCACTATAAATGTTATCTCCTGAAAAATTATATACAGTAGGCTTTTCAAAATCAGCCCCATACACAGGAACTCTTTTCCGGACTTTAACAAAATATTCCTTATACCTCTTATTATTTACAATCCGCAGTATCAAAGTCTTGTCGGAAGTTTCCTCATCCATTGAGAAATCCATGACCGGAGTTTGAAGCTCCGCGCCCTCAGAAAGTTCCGCCTCAAAGCTCAAAGCTGAAAAATTAGTCTCAACATCCAAACGGGGAAAATTAATTGTCTTATTGGCTTCATCAATTGTTCCTTCCACCACTGTTTTCCCGTCTGCCCCGGCATTAACTATCTTTATTGCTAAAAGCTCCGTATCATAAGGTGCTATATGGCTTTTAGGATAATCCTCCTCACAAGAGACAAGACTAATACCAAGCAATACAGCCATAAATCCTAAACTTTTTATTAATTTATACATAATCTCATGTTTTAATTAAAAACCATTGTTAACTCACGGATGTATCCGTCAATTCAAACTTGCCGGCCATCCCTCCGTTTGAGTAAGTGTATACCCTCTACTCTTATAATCTTCAATTTGATTAATTCCGATAGGTGAGAGATATGGGTTTACATTAGGCACATTCAAGAAGGGCAGTCGTCCTTTATTCTGTTCCGGATAGAAAAATCCTTTCATAGCAGCAGCATTAGTGCCATCATAAACGGTCAGACTTCCATCCTTGCCCATAACCCTGATTTTCCTGCTATTCTCTGATTTCAGTTCTTCGGGAACCTCATCCTTGAAATTTACCCAAGTACCTACCAGCAAATCCTGATTTCTATCGGTATCCATGTACTCCAATTTTTTCCAACGTCTCAAATCGACGATACGTGAGAATTCAAAAGCAAATTCCATTCTTCTTTCCCGTCTGATTTCCCAAAGTAACGGAGATACCGTGACATCTCTACCCGGATCATCAGGCAGAGCATCTAATTTCATGTCTGCTGTCTTGACAACACCCAACGCTTTTGCTTCCTCGGCAATCGGTCTGTTACGGATCTTGTTAATAGACTCATCTATATCAGTCTGGATAACCGCCGGCCCTCCCAATGTAGCAAGTTCCGCTTTAGCCTCAATCCAATTCAATAAAACTTCAGCATAGCGGATTACCGGATAGCCAGTCACATTCTTTTCACCCTGGAATTCCGGAGCCGGAGAACCGCCTTTTTCAATATACTCCAATGCACTCCGAGGGATAAACTTAGTTACATACAAATAACAGCTTTTAGCTCTGGGAGTCGGCTTATTGTAAAAACTTGCCTCAAATCTGGCATCTCTTGTCTTTATCAGGTTACTTAAAGTAAAATCGGCTGCGTTGGCAACTGCAGAAGTTTGCCAGTCCTTACCATCCGTACAGATAAACGCCTTAATCAAATCCAAATTCGGGCCGACATCGGTAGGGTCATTCATGTTACAAGTCGATGCTATGGAATGAGTCACACCCTTATCCGCATCATAGGTACGATACAGGATACAGTCTTTCGTACTTTTCGTCGACCCGAATAAAGAGCGGAAATCAGTCACAATATCATATTTTCCACTGCTCATTACCAAGTCAGCCGCAGTAATAGCCTGCTCAAAAAATTTCTTCGCACGTTCATCATTCTTATAATAATATTTTTGCCAACTTGCTTCAAACAATGCCCATCTCGAAACAAAAGCAGCCACCACATAACGGTTCACATATTGTGCATCCCCGTCATCCAAACGGACATTCTTCATGGCAAAATCAAAATCATCATAAACGGCATCCATCACTTCATTTCTCGGAGTACGATCCTTATACAAGGCATCCTTATCCGTATTCAACACCTCTGTATCGTAATAAGGGACATCACCAAAAACATTGACCAGACGAGCATACTCCATTCCTCTGAAGAAACGGCCTATTCCCATCCAATGATTGTATTGTTCTTCGGTCAGAATATCCTTCATTCTGGCAGACACACGATCAAGCATGACATTCGCCTTCCTTATCCAAGCAAAATTCCATGTCGGACCGGTAAATTCGCTCTGCCACATCATATCCAGACTCGTTGAGCCTTTTGATGTAGGGACAGTCCGTCCAAACTGCGTTTGGGTGGACAATCTCACTGCATCATCATTAAAAGTATAATTTGCATTAGGAGCATACGTCGTTTCATACTTCAATCCATATCCTACAAAGAAGTTGGTATAAAAGGCATTGGCATACAAACGTACCCTATCCTCACTGGTCCAGTAAGCATCATCTTCCGATGTAGTCAATGAAGGACGGTCCAGCACATCATTACAATTCGTAAACAGGAAGATGATTCCGGTTAAAATCATATATATTTTAAATCTCATAATTATTCTTTTTTAGAAGGTTAATTGAACGCCACATGATAAAGTCTTGAAAACAGGTGTGCCCATACCCGTACGTCCCAAGTTATAGTTTGAGTCAGACCTGAACATCGAATAACCTGAGATAGCCTCCGGGTCGATAGGCAATCCGTTCAGCTTGTCAAATGTAAAGAAGTTCTCTAATGACATATAGAGTCTGGCCTTGGATATATACACTTTTGAAAGAAGATTCTCCGGGAAAGTATATCCCAACGTTATATTCTTGATTCTCAGGTAAGACATATCCAGCAAATAGCGTGACTGTTTCTGCATACTGAAACCAGTATTGCTTCCACCCAAATTCCATGCTCTCGGATAAAATGCATCCGTACGCTCTTCTGTCCAATAATCGGTTGTGAAGGTTTTGGGAAGAGCACCCTCTTTGGCATTATATCCGGGAATAGCCAACTGACCGCTACCCCAAATCTGACGCTTGCCGATGCCTTGGAAGAAGATTGAAAAATCAATCCCCTTATAATCCGCTCCCAAACGGAAGCTATACTCATAACGAGGAGTAGAATTGCCAATCACAGTCTGGTCACCGGGATTACCATTCGTACCTGTTCCCGACGTGATATAACCGTCTCCGTCCAAATCCACGAATTTAACGTCACCCGGTGCAAAAATCAATTTGTTATTGTCTTCATAATGTACCTGATACACCGGATATGGAGAAGATTGTTTATTGGTAGTATGCGCTGTCCCGTTATAAATGACAGTAATTTTTTCTATTTGTCCGTCTGCTCCGTAAACAAAGTCCTCCTTTTGAAACAATCTATCTGTCACAAAACCATAAATATCGCCATATCGTCTTCCGGTAGAATAGGTTGTCCCTAATTTGCGGTCTTCCCATGGAGTCAGATAATCCGCTCCTTTGGTTATATAGGTAGTTGCATCGGAAATAGAAGCCATAACATTAATTCCCAATCCATTGGAAAAACGATGGGTAAAATCAGCCGACAACTCCCAACCTTTGGTTCTCAAACTACCGTAATTACCTTTAGGAGCTGTAGCACCAAGTGTCACCGGCAAGCTTTCTCCTTCAATAATCATGTTTTTCGTATCCCGACGATACCAATCGAAAGTTACTCCGAATTTATTCTTAAAGAAACGCAGGTCTACTCCAAAATCCAAAGTCTCAATCTCTTGCCAACTGATATCACTGTCCACTAACGAAGGAGTACCGTACAAAGGCATCTTATTACCGCTTCCGTCCAGCCATGACGATTGGCCAGCCAATATGGCTTTGTACAAGGTATTGGATACCGTTTGGTCACCAATACTACCCCATGAAGCCCTAAACTTACCAAAGCTCAAAATATTTTCAACCGGTTTCATGAAACTTTCATTGGTAAACACCCAACCGGCAGAAAAAGAAGGGAACCAACGCCACTGCAAATTCTTCGGAAATTTAGATGAACCATCCCTACGTATATTAGCTTCTAAGAAATATCTGTCTTCAAAAGAATAATTCAGACGTCCGAAGAAACCTAATTGAGCTTCCCAATTGCGGTCTCCTTCAATGAACTGGTCACCGGATGCCAATGGAAATTGCGGGTTTGTCAAATCAATAAGATTTGTTTTCCACCCTTTATGCAAACTCCATTTACTGGTAACCCTGTTCATACCCACCATAAACTTAAAGGCATGCTCTTTTTCAGCTCCCAATTGCAGGTTATAGGTGGTATAAATATTAAACGTATTATTATCTACCGATTTATTCTGATAGCCGACCTGACTAGCTCCCGGACCCGAACTGTTATAATATTTTTCTACAGGGAAACGGTATGCCGGCATACCTCCCGTGTCTACTCTTTCGCCTTGTTCATTGACAAAGACCTGACTGCCGTTCTCTATCCACGCCGTAGGCGCATACCATGTAGCACCGGCCTCGTATTGGGTTACAGACGAATTTGTTTCCGAAGTTTGTCTGTCGTAAGTATAATCAAATTTAACATCCCAATTCTTCGTAATATTCAATGTAAAACCCAGGTTAACGTTATAATATTTATTTTGCAGATTATCTGTATTTGATGCAGCCATTTCATACGACGGCTCTTTCAAAGGATTGCCATGTTCTGTCACTCCCATCGGAAACAATGGGCTCCAACGATACATATACAACCAAGGGTCAGCAGAAGTATTACCAATACCCGGATAACGTTTATTACGGTCGGAATAGATAGAACTGGCTCTCACTGTAAGATATTTATTCAATTCCGATGTTACACTGACCGATGCATTATATCGTTTGAAGTCGTCCTTCTTGGCAGTCTTAGACATACCACTCTGATCCAAATACCCCAATCCTATATTATAACTGGTCTTGCCGCTTTTACCATTTACCGATAAATTATGGCTCATGGTCGGAGCCCAGTTCCTGACCATAGCTTTAGCCGCATCATAGAGTCTATATCCATATTTATCTTTTCCGTCATAATACCAGTCACGGCCATATACTACCGGATCATTCCATTTTACCTTTCCTCCATACTGTTTCTGCCATTCTATGGCTTTCTCCAGGCTTTCGGGGCTAATACGCCAAAAGCCACCCGCCGGCATCGGTTCTCCTCTGTTTATTTGAGCATCCAATGTGTACTGCAAGGCTTCAATTCCACCAATTTCAATGCTTTTGGCAGGATCTTGCCAAGAAAAGTTATTGGAATAGCTAACTTCAAATTTATCTGTTTGCGCTCCCGATTTAGTTGTTATCAAAATAACGCCAAACGCAGCTTTTGAACCATAAATAGAAGATGAAGCTGCATCTTTCAATACGGAAATAGACTGGACATCGTTGGGATTAACCATCTGAATACTTGGAATTTCCACGTTATCCAACAAAATAAGCGGAGTATTATTTCCCGAAATGGATCCAATTTGACCGCGAATTTTAATCAAAGGGTCCGAACCGATTTCTCCCGTTGGAATCGTAATATTAACACCCGGCACTGAGCCTTGAAGTCCACGACCGATATCCGCAATAGGACGACTGTCCAATGTTTTATTTACGTCGACTGTTGCAACTGCACCTGTTAAATTAGCTTTCTTTTGAGTTCCATAGCCCACCACAACAACTTCCGAAAGTAACTCGCTATCCTCTTTTAAAACAACCTTTACCGTCTTGGTTGCTTTTACCTCTTGAGTTTGATAGCCAACGAAAGAGATTTGTAAGGTTGAACCCGGCTTTACATTCAATGTAAACTTTCCGTTAATATCAGTTATTCCACCATTTGTCGTACCTTTCTCTACCACACTAGCTCCGATAACCGGTTCTCCGTTTACATCTACAACCAAACCATTGACTATTTGAGTTTGCAACTGTTCTGTCACTCTCAAAGAACCGTCAATGGTAGTCTGAGTAGCTATCACGTTTCCACTGCTTAATAGCAAGGTGCTGATTGCTACTACCGTGAGGATCTTTTTATTAGACAATCCTCTTTTTCTGCAATCTTCATTCATAAGTGATTGATGATTTTGTTAATTAAAAATAGTTTTTTCCAAAAATGGTAAGATAGAAATTAATAAGAGTAGGATAGAATCACCCAAACTCTTGTGTTTTCACTTTTCCATAGGCATTTCTCAATTTAAGGGTTCATAAATGGTATGTTGTATCTCTTTTCTCTCTAAAATTCCAAGTCCACCGGGAACTTGGTATATATTAATTTTAAACTAAATCCAGTTAATTTCTTAACCTTGCCAGTCGTTTTAAGAGATAAATCTTATTATTAACAAAGGTGATAAAGTATTTTGTGTACTTCACACGTAACAAAGATATTATATTATTCAATATCAAGAACATTTCTTTGCATTTTTTTAATCTTATACTTTTAAATTTGCAAAGGCAGTCTTTATATACCTTATATATATTAGAGTTTAAGGTTCTTCTATATTTAAAGAATGAAATTCTATCAGTCCATTCATCGGAGTTTCTTCAATTACGTCGAGCTCAATTCCAAACTCACCGGCAACTTCTCTTAAGATGTCCGCATAGCTATAGGCCAATGAGCCAACAAATCTGATGGGATAATTCTTATAGTCGTACTGGCAGACATTACGAGTGAAAAATCCTTTTAAATTATTAGTTATCAGTTCAAATACATAGTCATCGTTTGTATAGTCTGCCAAGAAGTAAGAAATTGTTGAGAGGAAACGGTTTGGGAAAGGACGGTTATATACCGATTCCATTACTTCATTAGAGCTGATACGAAATTTTTCAAAAAAATCGGCCATTACATCCTTAGGTGCCAAGCCTTTTAACACATCAGACAGAAACATTTTGCCTAACACAGCTCCACTGCCTTCATCGCCCAAGATATAACCACCTGCCTTGACGTTCTTGACTACTATTTTCCCGTCATAAAAGCATGAATTAGAGCCTGTTCCCAAGATACAGGCAATGCCGGCTTCACATTTAAACAGACCGCGTGCCGCTGCAAGCAGGTCACTTTCAACCTGAATAGGGGTCTTGAATTGTGCTACTAAAGATGCACCCAATATATTCTTTTTTTCATAAGAGGTACATCCGGCTCCATAATAATATACTTGTTCCAATTTCTTTTTGAAAAAAATATCGGGCAATCCTAAACGTACACTCCGGCTAATTTCTCTTCTTGTTTGAAAAAAAGGATTCAATCCCTCGGTAAAAACACGCTGTATCAAGTGGTTGTCTTCAACCAGTGCCCATTCAGTTCTTGTAGAACCACTTTCCGCAATCAGTTTCATAGCTAATTAGTTTTAGAATTGAATACAAATATATAGTTATTTTTAATATTCTTGCGATAATTCTTCAAAAAGTTTACTTCATGGTTCATAGTTCGTATCCGTCGTTGTAAGTTGTCCTTTCTGAATAAAATATTTGTAAGGTGATAACTGTTGGTACATCTGCTGTAAATAAATAGTTGCTTGTTTATTTTTAATTCGTTAGACAGTTGTTGCCCTTTCGTTAAACCTTAGTCTAACGAAAGGGCAACAACTGTCTAACGAAAGAGTAACGGCAGGCCGTTTAACGAATTGCTATTTGCAGCCGTAGAGAGTAAAGGATATGAAAAGATATGCAAAAAGCCACTATTCGGGCACTTAATCTTTTCTGATACCACACTGAAAATAAAATGTTCCGCCCAAGTTCCCGGTGAACTTGGATTTTTAGAGAAAAAAGAGATACAACATATCATTTATGAACCCTTAAATTGAAGAAATGCCTATGAAGCAATGAAGAGACTTAGAGGATATACAGTTCATTTTACCCCTTAATCCTCCCTTTTTTTTACCTAACTGAAAAACTATTTTTATTAACAACAAAATCATCAATCACTTATGAATGAAGATCGCAAAAAAAGAGGAATTAAAAATCATAAAATCCTCATGACAGTGGCTATCTGTGCACTGTTTCTTGGCAGCAGTAACACTTTTGCTGCCCGATCTACTTCCCATGAAAACCATGGCGTAACAGAGCAGATGCAGTCTGTCGCTGTAAATGTTTTAGTAGTAGATGCCCAAGGCGAGCCTATCATTGGCGCCAACGTTGTAGAAAAAGGTACTACCAATGGCGGCATTACGGACATCAATGGAAAAATCAGAATGAATGTTACAGCAGGAGCACTTTTACAGATTTCTTTTGTGGGGTATACCACTCAAGAAATAAAGGCCACTCCTAATCTACGGGTAGTGTTGAAAGACGACACTGAATTATTGGATGAAGTAGTAGTCGTAGGTTACGGCTCACAGAAAAAAGAGAACCTGACAGGAGCAGTCGCTTCCGTTAACGTGAATCAGACATTGGAAGGACGTCCTATTGCCGATATCGGTCGTGGTTTGCAAGGTACCACCCCGGGCTTATCCATCCAGGTACCAAGCGGCGAAGTCGGTTCTGACCCGATTATTAAGATACGCGGACAAATCGGTTCCATCGAAGGAGAAGCTACACCTTTGATTTTGCTCGACAACGTAGAAATACCTTCTATCCAAATGGTCAACCCCGATGATATAGAAAGCATTTCTGTACTGAAAGATGCTGCATCTGCTTCTATTTACGGTGCGAAAGCAGCATTCGGCGTAGTATTGATTACAACGAAAAAAGGCGCCAAGAGTGATAGGGTCAATGTTTCTTATCAGGGCAATCTCTCTTTCCAAAACATGGCAAAAGAGATGAAAATGGGACAGTTCAATGCTTTGGAATATAGCGTAGAAGCAATGAAGCG
>ENA-OPDT01000376-OPDT01000376.1-human-gut-metagenome-genome-assembly--contig:-NODE-376-length-15957-cov-1.531254_pt1 | contig 15957 bp, 12 predicted proteins | sample MGYA00241627_ERZ501517 | MGnify/ENA primary metagenome ERZ501517 (study PRJEB25962, sample SAMEA2042435) | human gut metagenome | biome: human gut; feature: human-associated habitat; material: faeces... | reverse complement strand
TGGGCAGGCATGGCGACATCAGCTGATGCCATCATAATTCCTGAAAAATGGGATGGCGACTATGACAGTATCATAGACACGATAAAGGCAAAGCATGCTGACGGAAGAAACAGCTATCTGGTGGTTGTGGCCGAGGGTGTTACAGATGCTCCAGAGCTTGCACAGATGATTCTTGATAAGACTGGTATAGAGTCGAGGGTATCGGTGCTTGGCTATATACAGAGAGGCGGACAGCCAACGGCAAAGGACAGGATGTATGGCTCACTCATGGGTGCGTATGCCGTTGATGTACTCAAGAAGAACAAGGCAAATCGTATGATAGCTATCAAGAACGATATACTTATAGACTATGATATAAAAGAGGCAATTGATATACAGAACAATCAGATCGATTCCTTCCAGTATGAGCTGAGTAAGCTGCTGGCCGAGTAATCGGTGAGGCTGGCAGTGGGTAAAAAATAAGCTGACTGATTATAAAAAGATATATAAATGACAGGTATAAAAGATACAATATAAAGGAGAAGGTTATGAAACAGGTAATATTAACAGGCGACCGTCCTACGGGCCGTCTTCATGTGGGACATTATGTAGGATCACTTAAGAGAAGAGTCGATCTTCAGAATTCAGGAAAGTATGATGAGATTTACATCATGGTGGCTGATGCGCAGGCGCTTACAGACAACGCAGAGCATCCTGAGAAGGTCAGACAGAATATTATGCAGGTTGCTTTGGATTATCTTGCCTGTGGCATAGATCCTGAGAAGTCTACTATATTCATCCAGTCAATGGTACCAGAGCTCACAGAGCTCACATTCTACTATATGAACCTTGTAACAGTGGCAAGAGTCCAGAGAAATCCTACCGTTAAGGCAGAGATCAAGATGAGAAACTTCGAGGCAAGTATCCCTGTTGGATTCTTCTGTTATCCTATCAGCCAGGCTGCAGATATCACAGCATTCAAGGCTACAGAGGTTCCCGTTGGAGAGGATCAGATGCCTATGATCGAGCAGTGTAAGGAGATCGTTCACAAGTTCAATTCGGTATACGGTGAGACACTTGTTGATCCAAAGATCGTTCTTCCTGACAATGAGGCATGTCTCAGACTTCCAGGTACAGATGGTAAGGCCAAGATGAGTAAGTCACTTGGAAACTGTATCTACCTGTCAGAGGATCCTGCAGATATCAAGAAGAAGGTTATGTCCATGTACACAGATCCAAACCACATCCGTGTAGAGGATCCTGGTCAGATCGAGGGCAATTCAGTATTTACATATCTTGATGCATTCAGCAAGCCAGAGTACTTTGAGGAGTTCCTTCCAGACTATAGTGGTATGGATGAGCTCAAGGAGCACTACACCAGAGGTGGCCTCGGTGATGTAAAGGTCAAGAAGTTCCTGAACAATGTTCTTCAGGCTGAGCTTGCGCCTATCAGAGAGCGCCGTCAGATGTGGGAGAAGAGACCACAGGATGTATACGACATCTTAAAGAGTGGCAGTGAGGTTGCCAGAGCAAAGGCAGCAGAGACGCTTGCAGATGTGCGCCGTGCTATGAAGATTGACTATTTTGAGAACGACAATCTTTTCAAGTAAGAAATATTATAACTTTTAGCATGATTACATGTGTAAAAAGGATAAAATTCTCACTGAATGTCCTGAAAAGTGATATTTGGGACAGATCAAGGGAATTTTATCCTTTTTTCATGCAAATAATCATTTTAGAGATATTTTTGTACTAATGACGAGCAAATAATCTCAAAATGAGAAAATCCTAGGGAGATGACATATCACCCGAATGTGGAGTTAAATAACGCTGTCAATCACATATTATATCCTCACAACTACAGCTTCATACGGATACAGTCCTGTCAGTGAAATTACACAGTGCAGATGGGCGTAAATTGCAACAGTCAAAAACAGTAATTACCTGAGTCGTTAACTATATAAATAATCCGGATTTCTCCTTGCTGTGCTCCAGCTTGTCAAGAAGCTTTGCGCAAGGCTTTGCGAGCAGTAGTCCGATGACCGCTGAGATCGCAACATATATCAGCAGGGTGGCAAGACATTTGCCGTAGGTGTGTTGATACATTCCGGCGACACATTCCCTGAGGGCGTTCATGCAGTATGAGAACGGCATGAATTTGTAAAGGTACTGGTACACTGATGGGAGCACTTCCACCGGGAAAGTACCGCCTGCTCCGGCAACCTGTATGACCATGATGACAACTGCGATGGCCTCACCGATATTGCCAAATGCCACGGTGAGAGAGTAGATCAGGAATGTAAATACAAAGCTCGTCATCATGGCAGCAAGTGCAAATGCTATCGGATGTTTGCACTGTATTCCCACGTAGAACAGATCGCCCATAACGGTTATGATTGTCTGGACCTGTCCGATGACGAAGAAGTTAAGATATCTTCCGAAGAACTTCTGGTAAGGCTTCACGCCCTCAAGCTCTTCATTGTCCTTGACCTTAACGTGTATGAGTGCCACAAGTATGAGAGCACCGACCCACAGTGCCAGGACCGTGTAGAATGGTGCCATGGCTGATCCGTAGTTGGATATCTCGTATACAGCAACTGTGTTCATCTGTACCGGTGATGAGATGAAATTCACTATCACCTGTGGATTGTCCTTGATGGCATTTATGAAATCCTGGTAGCTGCTGTTAGACGTGATCGTCTGTATGTCGGCCTTGATCTTGTCTATGCTTTCTTTGAGATCCTTCAGACATTTGATCGTTCCCGCGATGTCTGCGGTTCCGTCCTTCAGAATGTCCTGATACTCGGTCAGGGACTTGCTGATATCGTTGAAGTTTCCCGGAACATTTGCCAGCACGGTCTGTGCCTGCGCCAGAGATGACTGGATATTCTCTAACGAAGATTTCAGTTCAGGCGAAAGTTCGTTATTTATGAGATCCTTCACTGAAGCAATGTCATTTGTACACTTCTTTATGTCGGACGATACCGCTTTTTTCAGTGATGCAAATTCTTCGTCCGACAGGCTTGTGTTGGATACAACCGTTGCGTAGGCTTCGTGCAGATTTTCAAACTGAAGTTTGGCATCCGATACTATAGGTGACTGGGCTTCGATCAATCGGTTTATTGTGTCCAGAACATTGGTGCCAAGGGAACCATTGAGGTCAGTTTCGATTGACACTGATCCGATATCGTGGGTTCTTGAGAGGCTGTCCACGGTTTTACCAAGCTCTGTAAGCCTGTCAGAGATCATGTCGAGACCTGTGTTCAGCAGTGATATCGAGGTGTCTGCAACGTCGCTGCTTATGCCTGCGCTGTCACTCAGATTTCCAAGACTGCTTGAGCCGCTCTGTGCCATGCTGTCTATGCTTGGAAACAGAAGCTGAGTGGTATCGATGGCATCTGATGCAGACTCTGTGAGCAGTGAAAATGTATTCAGCATATAGACGTAATTGTCCAGCGTGGATGAGATCTGTTCCAGTTTGCTCTCAAGACCGGCAACGAGGTCTGAACCGTCTATGTTATTTCCGGAAATGAAATCTCCGGCATTTGCAAATACCTCGGTCAGCGTGCTTATGATCTTTGTGTTTATCTCGTTTTGGACGGTCGTCTTGACCTTGCCGGTTATCTTGGTGGCAATGGCGTTCTTCTTGCTGTTCTCGTAGTATTCGATATTGGGATTGACGATGTTGCCATTTAGTATGCTGAGCATGTTCGCCGTGAAGTCCTTTGGTATGATTATTCCGGCATAACATTCCCCGCTGGCGATGAGTTCAAGTGCCTCATCTTTATTATCGGCAAATGTCCAGTCGATAGTGTTGTTGTTTTCAAGACTTTCGATCACCATGTCTCCGATGGTCAGATTTATTCCGCTCATCTCGATTCCCTCATCCTCAGAGTAGACGGAGATCTTCATGAGTGAGGTGGCGGACTCTCCATACGGATCCCAGTTTGACAGGATGTTGAACCACGCATACAGGGAAGGAATTATGCACAGACCCATGACTATGGACAGTGCGACAACATTTGTGGTGATCCTGCGCAGATCAGATATGTATACACGCCAAATGTTTTTCATGATAATTCCTCCTTGTCAGCTTCTGTGTTTTTTGTGGCTTCATCCTGTTCATCCGTCTGAACTGTCTCGTTTTGCTCATCAGACTGCACAGACACACTCTGATCATTCTGCACAGCCTCAGCCATCTCAGCCACCTTGTCCTGCACGGCGGTGATCTGTGTCTGAATGTCTGTTTTTACATTTGTTATTATGTCGTCCAGCTTCTTCTTCGGTGCAGCGACTTTTGTATATATGCTGTTGATGTCGATGAGACCGTCAATATTATCTTCCGTATCCTGAAGCGAGTTAACCATCTCCTGTACCTTGTAATCCGAGTATTCCACATGTATCAGATACGCCGCGATTATGAACAGGCTGGCGATCCACAGAACAAGAAATATGATCTTGGAGCTGCCGGTCAGAAAGAGCAGGATAAGGAAGCATGCGGGAACAGTGAATATACACTTAATACCCGCCTTCAGCTTTTTTACATTTGCTGCATGGGCATTGTCTCTGAATGCAAGCACCTGGGACTTTATGTCAGATGGCTCGGTGCTGGTTGTATTTGAATTTGTATCTTCGTTCATGGGTGTTCCTCCTTATTTGCATTACATCATATCCGTATCTTCCATACGTTTCTCGATGAAGTGCATGATATGGATAAATGGTTTTCTGATTATAAGTCCTATGACCAGTGCAACCACAATGAAAATTGACAATTCAAGCAGATATTTGAACAGGTCTGCGTGATACATTCCGCCAATACATTCACGCATTGCATTTATCGCATATGGGAATGGGAAGAATATGTACACCTGTCTGAAGAAGTTCGGAAGAGCCTCTATAGGGTAGGTTCCACCGCTCCCCGCTATCTGCAGCACCATGATCACAACAGCGAGGGCCTTGCCTATGTCGCCAAATGATATGGTGAGTGAATATATCAATATTGAAAATGTCAGCCCTGTGAGTGCCGCGGTTGCCCAGAATGCAAATGGGTGCAGACACTGTATCTTCAGCAGGAACAGATCTCCAAGCACTATGACCAGAACCTGAAGCTGAGACAGCAGGAAGAAAATAAGGTATCTTCCAAAGAACAACTGGTGTGGTCTGGCATCCTTCAGATAGTCCGCATCCTTCACATGCACCTTCATGAGGGAGACGAGAATTGTCATTCCGACCCAGATGGCAAGCACTGAGTAAAATGGTGCCATGGACGAGCCGTAGTTGGCAATGCTGTAGTAGTAATGTTCCTCGACAGCAACAGGCTTTGACAGGAATGACGCCAGCGCCTCTGAGTCTCCGTTGAGGAAGGCGATGATCATGTCGGTCACCTCGCTGTCGGCGGCCTTGTTGATCTCGTCTGTGGCGGTCTGGATCTTGTCACGTATACCACTTATGAGATCGGAGAGGTCTGTGAGACTGGTGTTCATTGATGCAATAGTCACCTTATAATTGTCAAATACAGAGCTTGCACTGCTGATGGTAGAATTCAGGGTATTTAACAGATCCTGAGCGTTTTTCAGTGCATTTTTGATGTTCAGGATAATGTTGTCCATGTCAGGAATGACCTGGCTGGTAAATGTGTCATCTATGTCTGAGACAGAGTCGATGATCTGGTCGAGCTTATCTGATACGGCATTTTCTGCATTTGTGATCGCAGATATATCCAGACTATCGATGGTGTCGGCGGTGAGAGAGGAAATCTTCTTAACCTCTGTTTTTAGCTTGTCAAGCTTGTTGAGTGCATCTGAAACCTCATTCGTGTTGCTTATGTCAAGAGATTTGATATATTCGTCGACTGCATCGATCTTTTGCTGAAGTTTGTCTGCATCTGCCTTGATATTCTCAAGATCGGCAGATATGTTCTCTGCATCATCCTTCATATGGATAAGCTTTGCAGAGCTTTTCAGATTCTGTATGTCCTGCGCGATGCTGTCAATCTGATCCTGAAGAGAATTCCTGACAGTGTAGTAGGTTGAGCCCACTGAGTCTATATCGGACATGCTTGAATCAATGGCGGAACCCGCATCGGACAGAAGCTTGCTGCTCTTGTCAGTTGCGTCCTTGAGCTTTGTGCTGGTCTTGAGTTTGTTATTTGCCTTGATTATGGAATCTATGGTTTTCTGGTATCCGGCGAGATTGTCATCGACGGTCTTGAGTGCTGTGATGAAATCCGTTCCCTTGAGATCCTTCGACAGATCTGTGTCGGAGTCGTCAATGGCAGTGATAAGCTTCTGTGATATCGCCTTGACGTAGGTCTCGTTGATGCTTGTCTTGAGCGTTGAGACTGCAGTGTCGGTTATCTTAGGTGCCACGGCATTTTTCTTCTCATTTTCATAGTAGGTGAAGCTTGGATTTACGAAGTTGTCCGTCAGGGCATTGAACATGTTGTAGGAGAAATCCTCATCAATGATGACGGCGGCATAGTAGGTGCCTGATTTCACACCGCCGATGGCGGACTTTTCAGATTCCGGAAATACCCAGCCGATACTGGTCTGGCTTTTCAGCTTATCGGCCACTGACTGGCCCATGTTCATCTCGTTGCCGTCCGCATCTGTGTAGCCCTTGTCCAGGTTGACGACGGCGATATTGATATTGCCGGTATTGGCATATGGATCCCAGTTTGCAAATATGTTGAACCATGCATACAGCGCAGGCAGTATGCACAGTCCAACGGCGAGAACTATTGTGAGTATACTTTTTTTGATACCGATCAGGTCGTTTTTGAATATTTTCAGTATTGTTTTCATTTTTATGTAATTCCTATTTATATAGTAAATGCATCAGCGAGGACTGATGTACATGAGAGAGTCCCCGCTGATGATCGTTTATTATTCTACAGGTCTTTGAAATGGAACTGCTTCTTTCCGGTTGCGTAGTCATCAACTATCTGTCCATGTCCGTAAAGCTTGTATTTGTAGGTTACAAGTCCCTCAAGTCCTACAGGGCCTCTTGCATGGATCTTGCTTGTGCTGATTCCGACCTCTGCGCCAAATCCGTATCTGAATCCATCGGCAAATCTTGTGGAGCAGTTCTGGTATACTCCGGCCGAATCGACAAGCTGCATGAAGAGGGCGGCGGTCTCGTTATTCTCAGTCACGATACAGTCAGTGTGATGTGAACCAAAGTGGTTGATGTGTGAGATCGCCTCCTGCACATCGTTCACGATTTTGACTGAGAGCACCAGGTCAAGATACTCGGTATTGAAATCATCGTCTCCTATGATCTCAATACCGTTCGGGCTGCTCATATTGCGTTCAGCCTGATTGATGATCTCCGTTACCTCGGAGCTTTACACCGTGTTTCTTAAGTGCTTTTGCCATGACCGGAAGCATTTCTTTTGCCACATCTCTGTGGACGAGAAGTGTCTCCGTTGCATTGCAGGCGGCGGTGTACTGTGTCTTGGCGTCTATGATGATAGGGATTGCCTTTTCAATATCCGCATCCTTGTCTATGTATGTGTGGCAGATTCCGTCTGCGTGTCCCATGACAGGGATCTTGGTGTTGTTCATTATATACTGCACAAATGCATTTGAGCCTCTAGGTATGAGCAGGTCAACGGACTTGTTGCATGACAGAAGCTCATCGATCTCGTTGTGCTGGCTTGCCTGAAGCATGCAGCCCTCTGGTGCTCCGTTTGCAACGGCTGTGCTGTAGATCACATCGAAGAGAGCCTTGTTGGTGTTGGCAGTTTCCTTGCCACCCTTGAGTACTGCGCAGTTGCCGCTCTTGATGCACAATGATGATATCTGGACCAGCGCATCCGGTCTTGCCTCGAATATGATTCCGATGACACCGATAGGGCAGGAGACTCTCTGAAGGACCAGCCCCTCGTCAAGCTCTCTCTTGAGCTGGATCTGTCCAACCGGGTCAGGGAGCTTTATGAGCTCATCGATTCCATTTGTCACGTCAGCGAGCTTGTGCTCGTCGAACTTCAGTCTCTTCTTGACTGATGCTGCGATCCCGTTCTCCTCGGCAGCAGCCATGTCCTTTGCATTTGCCGCAAATATCTCATCCTTATGTGCGATGAGTGCGTCCTTTACATGTACTAGTATATTGTTTCTTGTATCTTCTGAAAGTGCAGCCATTTTGTAGCTGTCAGCCTTCATGATGCTTGTAGCTTCCTGCATGTTCATAATATTGTTCTCCTTTATAATCCGGTATGTCATGTGCATTTATTCTGTCGTGGCACATGAGCATATAATCCATTAAATATTACCACAAGTTTGGGGAGATGACCACAGGGAAGAAGATAAAAAGAGGCCATCGCATAATATGTGCAATCCACATTTGGAATGAAATTCGTATGGATGATTGCCATATTATGTAATGACCTTTTTATATGGTTATTGAGTTGTTATATATTGCTCCAAATTAGCAGCTTATCACAACAAAGCTCTGTGCCGGAAGAGTGATAACTCCGTCAGCGATACCTGGCTGTGTGTCGTTTATTGCTATAGAATAGATAACCTTTGCGTTACCAGTCAGCTCAGCAAGCTTCCTTGACTGGGTGTCCGTATTCTTAGGGTTCACTGCAAGGAGTAGATTCCCTCTCTTATATACAAGTGGCTTTCTGCTGATGATCTCAAGGTTGCTCTTGTCCAGCAGATCGGCCTGTGAATGTCTGAGAGAAGTGAGGGTCTTCACTGTATTGAGCAGGGAGTTCTGATCTGCCTCGGAAGCCTCAACATTTGCGGCATTTTCTGCAGGATCAACCGGCAGATAGAGCTTGTCGGCAGGCGCTGAAGAAAATCCCATGTTGTCACCGCTTGTCCACTGCATAGGAGTTCTTGAGCCGGTTCTGGTGAATCCCCCCTCCTTGCTTGCCATGCTTCTGAAGCTCATGGCGATCTCATCGCCGTAGTAGATGAATGGATTGCCAGGCATTGTCAGGAAGAATGCGTAGGCAAGCTTTAACTCATCCTCAGAGAGCCCGTAGCTGATACGTGTAGTGTCGTGATTTCCTGTGATGAGGGCTATAGCACCCTTGTCCTTTATCTGCTCGTATCTTCCCATGTATTCATCAATGAAGTGGTCGCAGGTTCCCTTGCTGTCAGCCTTGAAGAAGCTGTTGTTCTCCGAGCTGTCGTCAAGTGACTCTGGAAGAGATGCAAATGCATTCAGGTGAGCTTCGTAATCTCTTACCAGAGAGTTATATCCGTTGCCCATCCAGTCGAGATAGAAGTCCATGTCGAAGCCGGCCTTGATTGACTGTTCAGCCTTTCCCCACTCAGATACAAATGCTGACTCAGGGTACTCAGCGTGTATATCGCCGAGAATGTCCTGCCATACGGCAACTGTTCCGCTCTTGTTCGCATCATCATGCTTTACAAGTGAATCTGCCATATCTACACGGAAGCCGTCACAGCCCTTGTCGAGCCAGAAGCGCATCACATCCTTCACGGCTTCCACCGTTGCGCGCGGGCCGGGGGCGTCGGTGGGCATTTGCCACTTTTCGCGGCACTTGCCGTAACCATAGTTCAAAGCAGGCTGGCACTTGAAGAAGTTGACGATGTAGGCACCGTTTCTTGGTGATTCTCCTGCGATGTAGTTGAGACCTGCACCGCCACAGAGCCATCCGTCAGTCCACATATATCTATCTGAGTATTCATTTTGCTCAGCTTTTTTGCTCTCGGTAAACCATGCATGCTCCTCAGATGTGTGGCCTGGAACCAGGTCGAGGAGAATGTGCATGTCCCTCTTGTGAGCCTCAGCGAAGAGGTTCTCTATGTCCTCCATTGTTCCGTATCTTTCGGCAACCTTCTTGTAATCCCTTACATCGTAGCCTGCATCGGAAAATGGTGAATCAAAGCAAGGATTCATCCAGATAGCGTTGCATCCAAGAGACTTGATATAGTCAAGCTTTGCAGTGATTCCGTTAAAATCACCGATACCGTCGCCGTTGGTATCGTAGAAACTCTGTGGGTATATTTCATAAAAAATTGCATCTTTAAGCCATGTAGCCATAATAAATGTCCTCCTTATAAAAATGCAGCATGCGCATATAAATGCTCTTCGCGCGGCGCATGCGTTACTATTCGTTCCTCCATAATATGAGCAGCGCACTTGCAGCTATGCGCTGGTGGTTTAAGGTATAAGGTACTGCAAACCCACACAGAAATCTGCCTCAAAATACGGAGAACGGTCTTAATAGTATTAAGAACATTCTACTCATTATAATAAAATATAATATGGAAAAATGTAATCCTTTATATGTAAATTAATAGATTTATTTTGAAGGAAAATATACTTGTTGAAAACGCGCAGCAAACAAAAAAATACCTGTATTTTATCTGGTTCAAATATGGGATAAAATTTGCTTTAATCTGTAAAAGTTTAAACACACAAATGCTGTAATGTATGTTACAATCACAGGGTATGTGTCAGCAGAGATGGAAAATACATAATGTAATGGCTTGAAGTAGATGTTTGACACAGACAAAGGGCGTATCAGGTTTTGAAAATCGACACATAGTGCCAGCCTGATAATCCTGATAATATATAATAGAAGGAGGCAGGTGCCATTTTTACAGACATCTGCAAAAGAAGATTGTATGAGTAAAGAAAGTAACAACGGCGACAGAGAAAAATTCGCCTCCAGACTAGGGTTCATCCTCGTGTCGGCGGGGTGTGCCATAGGTCTTGGAAATGTATGGAAGTTCCCGTATATATGCGGGCAGAATGGCGGAGCGATATTTATCGTGATATATCTGCTGTGTCTGCTGCTTCTGGGATATCCTATCCTTACCTGTGAGTTTGCGATAGGCAGAGGGAGTGGCAAGAGCGTTGGTTCAGCGCTTAAGGAGCTTGCGCCGAAGGGCGGCAACTGGCATAAATTCAGCTGGTATGCCTATGCCGGCAACTATCTGCTGATGATGTTCTATACTATGGTAGCGGGCTGGATGGTATACTATGTGTACGTCATGGGATCAGGACAGCTTCATGGTGGGTCAGTAGAAGCAATAGAAGACAAATTTACAGGGATGCTTGCATCACCGGGACTTATGGTCGCGATCACACTTGCGGTCATCGTGTGCTGTATAGGTATATGTTCACTGGGACTTCAGAACGGAGTGGAGAGGGTGACAAAGATCATGATGCTTGCACTCATCGTTCTGATGATAGTCATGGCGGTGAACTCACTCATGCTCTCGGGCAACGAAGAAGGACTTAAGTTCTATCTTGTTCCAAGTATCGAGCGTGCAAATGCCAGAGGCTGGGGCAATGTACTATTTGACGCCATGACCCAGGCGTTCTTTACACTCAGTGTAGGTATGGGATCCATGGAGATATTTGGAAGTTATATAGGCAAGGAGAGAAAATTGTCTGGCGAGGCGAAGAGTGTTATGTACCTTGATACATTTGTGGCACTCATGGCCGGAGTCATCATATTGCCAGCATGCTTTGCGTACGGGATCAGCCCGGACAAGGGACCATCACTTCTGTTTATGACCCTGCCGAATGTGTTCAACCACATGCCGGGAGGAAGAGTGTGGGGAATTCTGTTCTTCATATTCATGTCATTTGCGGCGCTTTCCACGGTTATCGCGGTGTTTGAGAATATCATATCGATAAGTATAGATATGTTTGGATGGAAGAGAAAGAAGTCACTTATTATAAATCTGATCGGTATATCAGTGCTCTCCCTGCCGGCTGTGCTTGGATTCAATATGCTCTCAGGAATCACTCCGATGGGAGCGGGTACAAATATCATGGATCTGGAAGATTTTCTCGTATCGGGAAATATCCTCCCACTCGGATCATTACTTTTTGTCCTGTTCTGTACAAGAAAGAATGGATGGGGATTTGAAAACTTTGTCGCTGAGGCAGACAACGGTATCGGTAAGCCGTTTCCGCAGTACCTCAGAAAATACATGTCATACGTGCTGCCGCTTATAATTGTGGTAATCTATTTCAAGGGATACTATGATACATTTGCCCCGAAGGGACCAAAACTGCTGTGTATCTGGATGGGAGTTGCAGCATTGTTTGTTCTTTTCATAGGCTATCTGGCGTTTGGACATGGACGGAGCAGAAGAGAGCAGACAAAAGAGTAATTGCGATTTGGAAATGTCTCAAAAAAATTTATGAATTTAACGCAGACTCATTGTTTTATGAGACAAAATGTGATAATATATAAGTACCAACAGTAAGTCCTTCGATAGTGCGTTTATCTATGTAAGTGTTCTGTGTGAGCATCGCTCGGAGGCAATTGGTATTTTAAATATTTCAAAAAAGGGATTGAAACCGCGATATGGGTCGCAAGGTTCAATCCCTTTTTGATTATGTGAACAACGATCCAAAGTCCGTGTATGCACGGACTTTTAGCCCTAATTTCAATAATTATGGTTTAGTATGTCGAAACATATACTGAGATATGATATACTGTTGTAGTTGCCACCCCTAGATGGGCATAGAAAGGGGGGTAGAGCATGATAGATATCATATCTTCTTTGGTTATTTCTATTGTGGCAGGTATAGTGGCTTACTATATTTGCAAGTGGCTGGATAGAGATAGGTAGTGTGGTGATCAGCCCAGGGAATACGTCGCCTTGCCCAAAAGACGGAGAAAACCCCAGAGGGTGCAACCTCTGGGGTTTTCGTCAGCTTAGTGTATAGAGCTGATAGAAATATCTTCTTTAATTTCTGTGGTAATTATATCATATGCAAAATGAAAAAACAATATACATAATGAGAAAACAATTTATACTGGAAAAAATCAATATATTGTAAGAACAGAAAATTTGACAATTAATTTATGTCAATTCATAGACTCCTTTAAGTATCCCCAGTTCCCTCATAAGCTCCAGCTCATCAGTATAGTGTCCGGTCTGCAAGTGAGAATAGAACAGATTAGAAAATACATCCGCTATCTGCACAAATTTGTTGCAGGCCGAGTCAAAGTAGCTCACTGAGAAATTACCTGCGACCTGACCTGACAGTGAAAGCTCAGTGTTCAGGTAATTTTCAAGGAATGATTTGTTCTCCACCCGCTCATTCCTCTCGTCAAGCTGCAGAAAGCAGTCCTCGTCAGGAAGATATCCATTCTGTATGAAGTAGAGCAGGGCAGATTTGATGGAGAAGTTGAATGTCCTGGAGATGTTGTCGAAGAAGCGGTTCGGCAGATTTTCATTCTTCATCATGATATAGTACACGTCAAAGTGATGCTTTCTGGAGAAGTAATCCACAAATATGTGCTTCATGTCTCTGTCAAACTGTGCACCTTTTAGTTCACGGAATTTGCCGTCCCGGAACATTCTCCCGCCGTGCTTGGTGATCTTGCCGGTCATGTCATCGACCTTATCACTGTCCAGATCAAGAAGCATCTCATAGTTGGAAGAAATAAATCTCTTGTAAGCACGCTCAAGGGCGACGGGATCGAGGACATGGATCATAGACACCACGAAATACTGATCGTTTGTGGCATATTTATTGATAGAACCTGATTCGTCTATGTAAATGTTCACGATTCCCGCCTCCTTATATAATCGGATCACACTGTCCGTCCAATTGGGTGGGACAGACCGTCGGAACTGACGTCAAGTGTGAAAAGGTTCCTTCTAACATAAGTATCGTTACTATTAGTCCACTGATACAAGCTCTATCTTGAAGTTGAGCTCTTTGCCGGCCATCTCATGGTTTGCATCAAATGTGATGGATTCGTCATCTTTTTCAATGACCTTTACAAGGAACTGCTGTCCCATGGAATTGGCAAGGTATACCTGATTACCGACCTCAAGATTCTCAGCGCCAGGCATATCTGCAAGAGGAGCCTTGATGATGGCCTCCGGGTCAGGCATTCCGTATGCGTCCTCAGGACGAAGATGTACATCGATGATATCGCCAACGTTCATGCCCTCAACTGCCTGATCAAATCCCGGAATCATCTGTCCTGCACCGCAAACGAACTCGATAGGCTCGCCCCTGTCATATGAAGAATCGAACTTTGTTCCGTCGTTGAATGTTCCTGTGTAGTGAACCTTACAGGTTCTTCCTGTGTTACTCATAAAAATTTGTCCTCCAATTGGGTAATATGTCATTAATTGTAACATGAAATAGAGGGAATGGATATAGGAAAAATTATGGCGTTCCAACCTCGATAAGATTGCCGTCAGGATCATAGAATCTGATGACTTTTTGTCCCCATGAATGAGTCATGAGACGATTGACATATTCAATGTCGTATGGCGACTCATCAAGTTTTTGTGCAAACTCCTCGATATTATTTTCTTCAAAATATAACTCCGAAGCATTGTTATGTGGAATTACAAGATTTTCAATGAATTCAGCCCAAATAGTTGCATCCTGAAGGACCAGCCCTCCCGTCAGGATCACATTTCCCTCGTTGTCCAAGATAACCTCAAGCCCGAAGATATCTTTGTAAAATTTTTTTGATCGTTCAATGTCATTTACGACGATTAGTACATTTTTTAATTGCATAGCGGTTTTCTCCCAAATGTATAATATAAGTTGGTTTCTGGTATTTAGTTTACCAAATGATTTGCGAACAGTCTACATAATATATGGTAAAATTAGAAAAAGCTATTTATTGATTGTAGCGGCAGCGTATTTTGCAGTCGGCGAGGATAGAGTAAACTGAAACCAGTTTAGAATGAATGGAGATAAATTATGTTGAAATTAGGATGTCATGTGGGTATGTCGGGCAAGGAGATGATGCTAGGCTCAGTGAAGGATGCTGTGGCATTTGGCGCAAATACATTTATGCTCTACACAGGCGCACCACAGAATACGAGACGCAAAGATATATCGGAGCTTAGGATACAGGAGGCACATGAACTCATGGCTCAGAACGGCATAGAGGAGTTCGTGGTCCATGCGCCGTATATAATCAATCTTGCAAATACAGTAAATCCTGCGACTTATGAAATCGCAGTGGAATTCCTCGCAAAGGAGATTGACAGGGCGACAGCGATGGGATCACAGACCATAGTCCTTCATCCGGGCTCACATGTAGGAGAGGGCGTGGACAAGGGAATTGCAAGCATAGTAAAGGGCCTGAATGAAGTCCTGACCGCGGACACCGCATGCCACATAGCTCTGGAGACCATGGCGGGAAAGGGCAGTGAGATTGGAAGAAACTTTGAGGAGCTTGCGCGAATCTATGATGGAGTGAGTCATAATGACAAGCTTCGTGTGTGCTTTGACACTTGTCACACCAGCGATGCGGGCTACGACATCATACATGATTTCGATGGAGTCGTGGAGAAGTTCGACAGACTCATCGGCAAAGATCAGATAGCCGTGTTCCATATGAACGACAGCAAGAACGAACCGGGAGCGGCTAAAGACAGACACGAGAACTTTGGGTTTGGCAAGATCGGCTTTGAGCCACTCATGTACATCATGAACCATCCGGACTTCATGGAAGTCCCAAAGATCCTGGAATCCCCATACATCAAAGACCCGGAAAACAGCAAGAAAAGCTACGAGCCGTTCAAACGGGAGATAGCAATGATCCGAAATGGAAAATTCGATCCGAAGATGAGGGAGAAAGTGGTGGAAGATAACAGATAAAAAAGGAGTTCTACTTAGTAGAACTCCCTGAATGTTTTCTTTCGGCATCTCTGCCTATCCGGGTTTTGGTAAACAAACAACCCTTATGAAGCTCAGCCATGCACTGTTTCCCGGAACATCACACGCATCATCACTCTACAGCCTGCTACGACTATTAAGTTTACGTCAGTCTGATAGGCAACTCCTGTCACCTGCATAACAGCGCTTTCGCCCCGTTTCTACTATTCATTATAAGCTGAGCCGCAAGAAAGGCAATAAACCTGTGGTTTACCATTGCATATCTAATGTTCAGTCAAAACACAGGTAATTGGTCTGCTCCGTCTACAAACTATATTAAAGGCTGGTCACTATATCTGTAATCCCATCGGTAGTGAAGACTGCCGAGCTTCA
>ENA-OPDT01000358-OPDT01000358.1-human-gut-metagenome-genome-assembly--contig:-NODE-358-length-16253-cov-2.269663_pt1 | contig 16253 bp, 15 predicted proteins | sample MGYA00241627_ERZ501517 | MGnify/ENA primary metagenome ERZ501517 (study PRJEB25962, sample SAMEA2042435) | human gut metagenome | biome: human gut; feature: human-associated habitat; material: faeces... | reverse complement strand
GTTATATGCCTTGTTTTTTCGGCCAGCGTCAATACCTTTATTATACCGATTATATTAGAAAACTGCAACTAAATTTGGCACTTATAATCATGCTTATCATCACGCTTGTTATCATGACTGTTACTGTTCACACCTAACAGTGCGACCGACAACGATTACAGCCCACTTCTCTTCGTGTCTTCATGTTTTCATATTTTCGGTTTCGCAGTGCCTGCTGTATGCTTCGCATGCGCTACGTGTGTAACAAGCGCAATAAATAGCAGCATAATTATACCACCTGTGGTGTCAATCAGTACGTCCGTGAATCTGCCGGGCACGAACAGCTGGTGAAATTCATCTGTGCAGGCATATAGGAAGGTCACGCCTATCGGAATCAAAAAGCTTCCTCTGCAATGCAAGAACGAAAATGTCAAAAAGCCAAGCAATGTGAGAATGGCATACTCACTCATGTGGGCACATTTTCTAACCGGATAGTCTATCAGCTCTGCCTTATTGAGCAGCTCCTTCTCATCCCAGTGGCTTGCGGTAATGGTATTGACCACAGAAACTATGCGATAGCTGACGCTGCCGCTGAGCTCAGACGACTCGGTGTCAGGCTCCGCCGAAAACATAAAGATGACTACCATCCAGCACAGCATGAGAAAGCATGCAATCTTATTTAAGCTTTTCATTCATCACCTCAATCGCTTTCTGAAGCTGCACATCATACTGCATGTCATAGTCTGCATTTGTATCTCCTGTATATTCATAATCGACCTCTACATCAGGCTCGATACCCTTTTTGTGGATATTGTGACCGTTTGGTGTGTAGTACTTCGATGTGGTAATCTTTACAGCATCGCCATCGGAAAGATTATAGATAGTCTGTACAATTCCCTTTCCAAATGTCTTTTTACCTACAAGTGTGGCATCAATATAACCATCCTCATTGTAATCCTTCATGGCTCCCGCAAAAATTTCAGATGCACTTGCGCTGTTCTCATCGACAAGCACTACGATAGGACAGTCAATCTGTTTTCCATCATCATCACCAAATGTCTGGATATTTCCGTTTTTATCCTTTGTATACACGACAGTTCCTGCAGGAAGCTTGCCAACTGTTTCTGCCGGAAGCAGTCTGTCAACCATTTCTGTCACTGCGGTAAGTAGTCCTCCCGGATTAGCACGCAAATCCACTATAAGACCCTTCATACCCTGATTTGTAAGTCCGTCAAGTGCATCCTCAAACTGACTTGCCGTGTTTGTCTGAAACTCGCTGACCTGGATATATCCCACTCCATTGTCAAGCAGCTTGCTGTCCACTGATGGCAGCTCAACATTTTTACGCTCCACATCAACGGTAAATGGGTCTGTATCCTCGCCACGCCTGATTTCAAGCGTAACTTTCGTGCCCTCCTTACCTCTGATTTTGGCAACAAGCTTTGTGAGATCCTCGGATGTTGCCTCGACACCATCAACAGAGACTATTTCGTCATCCTTTTTAAGTCCCGCTTCCTCAGAAGGTGTACCACTGTATACCTTCGAAACTGTCACCTGCTTTGTATTCGGATCCTGCTTTAACGCAGCCCCGATTCCATAATACGTGCCTGTCGTACTAATCTGCAGCTCCTTATATTCATCCGCGGTATAATAAACCGAATAAGGATCATTTAGCCCCTCCATCACACCATGTAGCAGACCGTTTTCCAAATCATCCTTATCGTAATCCTCATAGTAGTACTCGTCTATGTAGTTCGCAAGCTCATCGATTTTCTGCACGGTCTTGTCATCAAGCACATCTGCGCTTTTTGCAACGGTATGCACGCTCCTGCCTGTAATCATTGTGTATGCAAAGAGCACAATCAATCCAAGCACAATGGTGGTCACTATACCTGTAGCAATCCCGACACCGAACCCATTTCTAAAGCCTTTTCTATGAGGCTTTTTATCGCTCATATCTGAATTATCATCGTATTCTAAGCCGTTGTTGTTTGAATTATCCATTTCAGTCCTGTCCTCTCTATATTATGATATGAACTTAAAACAGCCTGTCTCCGATCGGAGCCAGGCCGTCATAATTATTATTATACTCTTAAATGTTTCCGAATTGTGAATCGGCTTCCCAAAAAGCCAATTCCAACGCCCAGTATAAGCGCTACCGGTACAAGTGTAGAGAAAATCTCCTTTGTCGGGATAAATGTCATCATATTTCCTATAAAACTAAACTTATTAGCAATATATGCACAAATCCTTCCATACATGACACTGAGCAATCCCAGAGGAATCGCTGATCCTATCAGTCCAATGAGAATACCTTCTACCACAAACGGAGACCTGACCAGAAAATCAGTCGCTCCGATAAGCTTCATGATAGCTATTTCCTCTCGTCTGACCGCAATACCCGTAGTAACTGTGTTGCTTATAAGGAAAATCGCAACACACAGAAGAATCAGAATGATACCTCCCGATACATAGCTGATAAGCTTATTTAAATCGGTCAGTGTATTGGCCACATCCTGCGACTGGTTTACCTTTCTGACGCCCTCCAGACCCTTGATATAGTTGACAAGAGTCTGCTGCGCAGAGACATCATTCAAATAAACCTGCAGATTTGCTGAATTACTGAGAGGGTTATCATCACCAAAGGAAGCTGCAGCATCATCGTAGCCCTCAAAATACTCCTTCTGGTAATCACTCCATGCATCGGCCGCTGACTGATAATCCACCTTGCCAACCTCAGCCCTCTTTTCTATCTGGGCCTTGTCCGCTTTTATTACATCCTCTGTAGTGCCCTCATTAAAGAACACTGTGACAGCAACACCCTCCTCAGCTGTCTTAACCATGCTTGAGAAGTTCGTCACAACTATATAAAACAGACCAAACATAAAAATACAGGCTGCCATTGTCGCTATGGATGCCAGTGAAAACATCTTGTTTCTGAAAATATTCTTAAATCCCTGCTTAATTGAATAAAATAACGTATTAATCCTCATCACTATCACCATCCTTGCTGTCAGATACAACAAGACCTTTCTTTATAGTGATAACACGTTTTTTCATAACCTTAACAATCTCAAGATTATGAGTTACAACGATAACAGTTGTGCCTTTCTCGTTGATTTCCTCAAGCAGTTTCATAATCTCCCACGCATTGTTATTGTCCAGATTACCCGTCGGCTCGTCAGCAAGCAGCATGCTCGGCTCATTGACAAGAGCTCTTGCAATAGCTACTCTCTGCTGCTCTCCTCCCGAAAGCTCCCTCGGCTTTGACTTGTACTTTGCAGCAAGCCCTACCATAGAAAGCATCTGTGGCACCTTTTTCTTAATAACAGCTGTGGATGCACCGATAACCTTGAGTGCAAAAGCTACATTTTCATAAACATTTCTATCCTTTAATAATCTGAAGTCCTGGAAAACGACTCCAACATTTCTTCTGTATTTAGGAACCTGCTTGTGGCGAATGCGCGTCAGATTCCTTCCGTCAACAGTAATCGTTCCGTCTGTAGGATCAAGCTCCTTTAAAAGAAGCTTAATCAAAGTGGATTTGCCGGATCCGCTATCTCCGCATACGAAAACAAACTCTCCATCATCAATCTCGAGATTGACATCATTGAGAGCAGGTATACCTGCAGAATATGCCTTACTGACATGTTCAAGTTTAATCATTACTTTCTCCTTAATAGTCCATTGATTCCATATATTTCATATATTTGACTACCATAAGGGCAATCTTAAATGTGATGGCATCCTCGAACACTCTAAGGTCGAGCCCTGTACTTTTCTGAAGCTTGTCCAATCTATATACAAGAGTATTTCTGTGAATGTAGAGCTGTCTTGAAGTCTCAGATACATTCAGGCTATTCTCAAAGAACTTATTTATAGTAGATAATATTTCTTCATCAAAATCGTCAGGGGATTTGCCATCGAATATCTCTTTGATAAACATCTTGCATAGAGGAATCGGGAGCTGATATATCAGACGACCTATTCCAAGCTGGGAATATGCTATAATATTCCTCTCCTCGAAAAAGATTTTTCCGACATCGAGAGCCATCCTGGCCTCCTTATATGAGCGCGACACCTCTTTCAACTCATTGATAACAGTACCATATGCAATATGTACCCCATCCGCTTCGGATCTGAACAGATTCAAAATCACCTCGGCTGTCTTTCTGAGATCATCATAGGTCTCGTTTTCTGCCAGTTCCTTCACTACTATTATATTCTTCTCGTCAACAGCTGTAACAAAATCCTTTGATTTGCCGCCGAAAAGACTTCTGATCTTCTCAAGCTCGTTGCCGTCCTTCTCCCTGTTTGTCTCAACAATAAATACTACACGTCGCACTTCAATATCAATATGAAGCTTCTTCGCGCGATTGTATATATCAACCAGAAGGAGATTATCCAAAAGCAGATTCTTTATAAAATTATCCTTGTCAAATCTCTCCTTGTACGCAACCAGAAGATTCTGAATCTGGAAACTTGCAATCTTGCCTATCATATAGACATCCTCGCTGTCACCATAAGCTAAAAGCACATATTCCAGCTGGTGATCATCAAAGACCTTGAAAAACTGGCATCCATTAATCACCTGACTGTCTGCCGGTGATGCAACAAAGGCCTGTGCCGGCTCTATAAACGCCTCAGCGTTCGGAAATGTAGCTGCAAGAATCTTGCCCTCTACATCTATCACACAAAGATCGGTTCTCGTAATTCCTTTAAGGCCATCAATTGTATTTTGAAGTATCTGATTGGAAATCATAAATCGTTCTCCTTCTCCCCTTTTTGTAACTGTGCATTGCCCTCACAGTCACTTTATAACTAATTGCATAAATACTTGCTATTATTTTAATACATTCGCACAAAAAAATAAAGAGGTAAATGTACAATTTTTACACATTTCCTCTTATTTTTTCTTCTATTGTTATAAGAATTAACTATATCGAACTGTTTTGTCTATGTTCATAGGTGTTGATAAGATGCGTAAGGCGCTTCACATCAAGCATTTTTCTTATTTTTCCAATAAATCCATGCTTTTTCCCCATGAACTTATTATTTCCGATTCCGTACCAGAGGTTCATCAACAGCTTTTCCCTGTTGTGTAAAAGGAACTTCTCCTGTGCCGGAGACGGAAGAAATGATGCAATCACATCAGGTGAAACGATGTTAATTTCATTGACAAGGTTTTCGCTGCATCCCGGTGAGTCATCAAGAACCCCCTTGCCGGATATTCGCACTCTGTCAAATAATCCAAGCAGAAATTCCTCAGCCTCATCAACAGCTTTCTGCGACTCTGCAATCACAAAGATTTTTTTATCATTTCTCTCAAGCCGCTTAAAAAGCTCATAAAAGAAGTCATGATCTTCTATCTCATGACGACGCTGCAAGGTATCTGCCGATACCGCCCTTAGTATGCCTTCATCCGCAATGACAGTATAATCGCATGCCTCCAGTGACTGCTTCACCTCTTCATCAGACTCCGCCAATGCCAGCGTATCCATATTCACTTCCTCTATTGTAGTGAGTATCTTCTCTGAAATACGCCTGTCGACTCTCATGATCATCTCGCGTACTGTATAGTTATCAAGTTGTAGCCCTGCAATATCTATCTTTTTAATCATAATTTGAAGTATAACAAAATTAACTTACATAATCAACACTTTTCAAGTTGTCCGACAATTATAAAGTATTTTAATACTATTATTTACAATTAAAATGTCAATATTATTTCCGAAATATTACTAATTTAGTGCAACTTTATCAGAACTTTACAAAACAGTTGTTCTTTTGCTCACAATCAAAAATGTGGATAATGTGCATAACTCCGTGCATAACTCATTTTTAGGGCACTTTGAGGTTTACTTTTGTTGATAGTTATCCACATTTATCCCCAATCCGAATTTACCGGGTTCAGCATATCCACTTTTTTGTGCATGTTGCTATTTTGATATATGTGATAAAAATTACGCTTGACAGCCCAGTTTTCCATTCTGTTTAAATTAGTCCCGTTTTTAAGCATATATGTATATCATACAGGCCACTTATTTCAAATATCATAAACAAAAATAAAGTTTCTATATGTAAAAAAGACCTCCATCTCGATGAGATGAAGGTCTTTATAGATTCATATTTACCTATCCGGCATGAATTTATTAGAAAATTCTTCTAACTGCAATGATTGATTTGTAGTTAGCCGGTGATGTATATTTGATACCGTCTGATGGGTTGCTTGCATGTACAATAGTGTTTCCACCACAGTAGATAGCAACATGTCCGCTATAGCAGATGATATCTCCAGGCTGCATATCGCTTGTGCTCACACCGTATCCAACACTTCTCATTGCTGATGAGCTGTGTGGTAAGCTGATGCCAAACTGTGCATAAACCGACATTACAAATCCTGAACAATCTGTTCCGTTTGTAAGACTTGAGCCACCGTAAACATAAGGATTGCCAACAAACTGTGATGCATAATTAACAACAGCCTGTCCGTTTGAACCACTTGGTGCGCTATAGCTCTTCTCTGATGAAGAACTGCTTGATGATTTGCTTGAAGACTTAGATGACTTCTTTGCTGCTGCCTTGGCTGCTTTTGCTTCCTCAGCCTTTCTAGCTTTCTCTTCAGCCTTTCTAGCTGCTTCCTCAGCTGCCTTACGCTCTGCCTCTTCCTTGGCAAGTCTTGCAGCTTCCTCTTCCTTAGACTCAGCATAAGTGAACTCTGTATCGAGTGTCACATAATCTGTAGATACATATCCGGTACCGTCTGCTGTAGATACACCTACCCATCCGTCTGTTGACTCATCCACAACTGTGAGATCATCCTCTCCGGACACGAGACCAAGTACTTCTGCATCAGTAGATGCTGTTGTTCTAACCTTGAGTGTCTCAGTATTGACTGTTGCCACGCGACGTCCTGCGCTCTGTACGAGTGCATCGTCACCGACTACAACATAATCGCCTTTTACATATCCTGTTACAGAACCGGACTGGATTTTGTACCATCCGTTATCGGTTGTCTCAAGTACTGTTCCAATTCCATTGTTATAGAGCTTTCCAAGAGACTCGCTGTTTTCATCTGCACTCGCACGTATATTAACGCTGTCGCTAACCTGTGCAACCGCTGTATCAGCATATGCTGATTTAACCGGCTCGGCATCTGTTGCCGCAACATCTGTTGCAGTCTCTGATGTATCATCACCTTTTAACATTACATCTGTCAACATAGATGTAACACCCGCTGTAAGAGTGTTTGATGTACTAACAATATCTGATGTATAACTAGCTACTCCTGCAGTAGGTCCAGCCGCATATACTGCATATGGCACTGAGGACAGAGCCATAAAACCTGTAAGCACTCCGGCTGTGAGTTTCACATAATTTACTTTCATTTTACCCTCCGTTGTATGAATTTGTAACAGTTATTACGAATTTGTTACAAATATTACTTTGTCATTATAACAAAGCAACATATATATGTCAACGTTTTCTTAGTGAATTCTTAAGAAAATCTTGACTTTTTCCAACGAATAGGACTTATGTCGCATGAAATACTTATGTAATAATTTTATTTTACAGCAATAGCCTCAACCTCAAGCATTACATCCTTTGGAAGCCTTGCAACCTCAACACAGCTTCTTGCAGGGTATGCTCCGTTAAAAAATGTGGCATATACCTCATTTATTGCACCGAAGTCATTCATCTCCTTGATGAAAACTGTAGTCTTTACTACATTGTCCATGCTTGTTCCTGCTGCCTCAAGCAGATGTGACAGATTTGTAAATGCCTGCTTTGCCTGTGCCTGTGAGCCCTCAGGAATCTCACCGGTCTCCGGAACTACCGGTATCACTCCGGAAGTATATACCATACCATTTACCTCGATAGCCTGTGAATATGGTCCGATTGCTGCCGGTGCCTTGTCTGTACTGATAACGTTTTTCATGTTATTGCCCTTCTTTCCTGTTAAAATTTATTAAAAAGACTGTTATTTCTTAAGACGGATTTTGCCATCTGTGAGATCAATCTTTCTTTCCTTATATAAATGACCAACTGCACGCTTGAATGCATTTTTGCTAAGTCCTGTTTCTCTCTTGATTACCTCCGGGCTTGCCTTTTCCGAAAACGGAAGCACCCCTGCGTATGAATCAAGCAGTTCAAGGAGCTTTTCAGCGTCGGAATCCATCTGAATATATGCCTTTTCCCTCATTGTCAGGTCCAGCTTGCCATCCGCCTTGACATCAGTGACCTTTGCCTCTATCACATCTCCAAGCTTCAGATAAGCTGCATTCTCAAAAACCGGTATCTTGGCTGAATATTTGTCATCCACAGCGATAAATGTACCGAAATTGTCGCTAAAATCATACACACGGCCTGAAACCATATCGTCCTTTTTGTATGGCGAATCGGTGCTCAGCATATGGTAAATACCCTTTGTGGTAGCGCAAAGCCTCTGGCTTTTATCTATGTATAATGTAACAAGTATCTCATCTCCGGCGCTGACCTTTCTGACCATCTCCTTGTAAGGAAGAAACAGGTCCTTTTCAAGCCCCCAGTCAAGGAACGCCCCTATTTTAGTCACCTCCTTGACAGTAAGCACTGATAAACCTCCAAGTGTCAGCTTTGGCTCGTTTGTCGTAGCAATAAGTCTGTCGTTAGAGTCCTTGTATACAAAGACCTTAAGCTTATCCCCCTGCTTTACTCCATCCGGAATCTGCTTTGCCGGAAGCAGTACCCTCTCCTCCGAAGCCGAAGATGTTGACAGATATATGCCAAAATCAACCTTCTTTACACATACAAGCTCCTGATATTCTCCTAATCTCATGTTTTTCCGTCCTTTCTGTATCAAAACTGTATCGTTGTTAAATAATGGAATTATAATTATTTTCCCGGTATCGGCTTACTCAAAAACTCCACCACCGAATACGGTTTTTTATCCGTATCCGCAAGCACCACTGTCACACTCTTTGATGTGTACTTCACGTATGATATAACTGTATCACCAAGCTTTGCTTCTTTTCTGTACTCCACACGAAGCTCAGATATTTCAAAATCATTCGGCAGAAGCTGCTGCGCCAGCATAACATACTTCTCATTATTCATATGATGGTTGCTGTCTATAAAAAACTGAGGAACCACAATCTCACCCTTTTTCTCCATATCATCAGGAATATGAAGCTTGCGCTTTGCACACTCCATCTTAAGCTGCGGCTCAAGACCGTATGTATCCGCAAACTCCTGAGGCACCTTCACCGGTCTGCCGGTTTGTGTATCAACAAGCACCCAGACAGAATTGGCATATGCCAGTGTGCTGCCGCCTGTATCTTCAAGCGTGAAATTTCTGTAACCGTAAAACGCCTTCATACCATATGCCCATGTGGATATCTTTACCTGTTCATTAAGCAGTGGAAGTCTGTTTATGCATATCTGCCATGATGAAAGTACCCATGCTATATGATTGTCCGCAAGAAATCTGATTCCCACATCATGTGACTGTGAGTGAAACACACTACAGTCCTGAAAATAATTGGTAAGCCCTGTAAGGCTCAGTCTGCATGACGAATCCACCTCGCTGTAACGTATTCTGCTGTCAAATGAAAAAGCCATATCTAATTCCTCTAGTCTATAAAATTGAAGTAACTTCTGATAAATCTAAACGCTTCATCCACACCATTGGACATCCAAAGATTTGAGCTTTTATTAATGATATCCTGGTATTGCTGTATAGTAATTGGTGTCTTTTTTTCAGAGCCGAGTTCTTCTATAAGATTAATAATTCTTAAAAAATTCTTGTTCATATCACACCATCCTTCTATAACTATTTAAGTCATACACGTTTTTATTTTATAACAAATCGCATTATTACACAAGAAAAAAAGAGAACTTCTATCGAAGTTCTCTTTAGCTGGCCCACAAGGATTCGAACCTTGAAATGACGGAGTCAGAGTCCGTTGCCTTACCATTTGGCGATGGGCCAATGTGTTGTCTCAACAAAAGATATTATACACATGTGGTTATACAGTGTCAAGCATTTTTTTATTTTAATTAAATGTAATTGAATATAAATTCTGCTTGTCCTGCTAAAATGAGAGCACCGGCTAATTTTTAAACAGCAACACCTCGCCATCATATTCAGCAAATGTCACCTCATCGCCCCACTCAAGCTTTGCCGTGCCGTTTGTCTGCTCTATGATTGTTTTCTCTATGCGTTTTTTATCATTTTCCGGGATAACGGCTTTCACGAGCACATCCGCCTCATACGCTGTGTCCATCACCGTAATCTTCTCCTGTGCAAACAGATACTGAAGTCTTCCGATTCCGGTATAGTCCGTCCTGATAAACAGTACTGCACCATCCTTCTTCTCTATTATCTCACTTGCCGAAAGCCCCGCCTTTGTGGCTTGCTGGTACGCACGCACCAGTCCGCCTGTACCAAGCAGCACCCCACCGAAGTACCTCGTTACTACAACAGCGGCATTATGGATATTTTCCTTAAGGAGCACATCAAGCATAGGACGGCCTGCGGTGCCTGCAGGCTCCCCGTCATCCGAGCATCTGGTCAGTTCCTGTCTCTTTCCTATAACAAAGGCACTGCAGTTGTGCCTTGCATCCCAGTATTTCTTTTTCGTCTCATTGATGAAGCTTACAGCCTCATCCTCAGACTCTACAGGCCTTACGGTCGCTATAAACCTCGATTTCTTCTCTGTTATCTCACCCTGTCCGCCCTTGTACACGTACAGGCTTATAGTATTCTCTGACATATGATATTCTTTCCATCCTGATATTGCCTGATTACACTCATGCATCTTAAAGACACTTTATTGAGCTGTAATTGTTACTTATATTATATAATATGAAAACCAATCTGTAAATTGCATTTAAATGCTATATTTGATATAATAATGTATACTGTTTATTTTCTAATCACAGTATATACAAACAAGATTACAAATCTTTATAATGACAAGGAGGCCTATATATGAATTACGGCAAAAAAGCTACAATGCAGCTGCTCCGGAAATATGACAATAAGAGCTCTAAGGTCAAAAACAAGTTCAAGCTCATTGTTCTAAAGATTCTTCTGGTTGTAGTAATTGTAGCAGGCGCAGCCGGCATCAGTTCAGGAATCGGTGTCATGAAGGGAATCATTGATTCCGCACCTGACATATCAAAGATCGATGTCACTCCTACCGGCTACTCAACTACCGTTCTGGCGGCAAACGGAGAAGAAACCGCCACACTCGTAGGTCAGGGGGCAAACAGGCAGTATGTCACCATCGATGAGATTCCGCTGGATTTGCAGCATGCTTTTGTTGCAATCGAGGATGAACGCTTTTACGACCACAACGGCATCGACCTGCATGGTATCGGAAGAGCCTTTATCTCCGGTCTGTCAAAGGGCAGATTCAGTGAGGGAGCCAGCACGATAACACAGCAGCTCATCAAGAACAACGTACTGACCAGCTGGACAAGCGAAACTTCCTTTGTAGAAAAGCTTCAGAGAAAGATTCAGGAGCAGTACCTTGCCCTTGAGCTCGAAAAGCAGGTAAAAGACAAGGACTGGATTCTTGAAAACTACATGAATTCGGTCAATCTGGGGGCAAATACCCTCGGTGTGCAGGCCGCATCCAAGAAGTACTTTAACAAGGATGTCTCAGAGCTCACGCTTTCCGAAGCATCTGTCATCGCAGGTATCACCCAGAATCCATCCGGCTACAACCCTATCACACACCCTGACAAAAATGCCAAGAGACGTGAAAAGGTGTTAAATAACATGAAGGATCAGGGCTATATCACCAAGGCGCAATATGATGAGGCCATGGCCGATGATGTCTACTCAAGAATTGCTGAGTACAACACCGCAGGCTCAGGCTCTGTGAACACATACTTTATTGATGCACTCATCGACAACGTGTTCGACGATCTCACAGCCGCCGGTTACTCTGAGACGGAAGCCTACAAGCTGATTTACAAGGGCGGACTGACTATCAAATCGACACAGGATCTTACTATGCAGACTATATGTGACGAGGAGGCAAACAATCCATCCAACTATCCGTCCGACGCAAAGTATTCGTTCCAGCTTTCCTTCGAAGTAAAAAAGGCAGACGGTTCGTACAAGACCTACACGAACCAGACCATGCTCTCTTTTTATAAGAAGAAAAACAACAATGATGATTTCGGCATCAACTACTCAAGCCCTGATGAATGCAATGCAGCTATTGCACAGTACAAGCAGGATGTACTTGAGGAGGGCGATTCAATTGTGGAGGGTTCTGAAGCTGTCAATATCACGCTGGAACCACAGGTTGCCATGACAGTCATCGACCAGAGCACCGGTGAAGTAAAGGCACTGGTCGGCGGTCGCGGTGACAAATCCGGCAACAGAACATGGAACAGAGCTACAGATACATGCAGACAGCCCGGCTCTACCTTCAAGATAATCGGCTGCTATGCTGCTGCTCTCGATGCAGGCGGCAAAACACTTGCATCCGTGCAGGATGATGCACCGTTTACAGTAGGTTCAAAAACCTTTAACAACTATGACAAATCTTTCGGAGGCTTTACCTCCATCCGATGGGCAATAACAAAGTCCATCAATATTGTAACAGTCAAAACCTTACAGGATATCGGGGTTGAGCTCGGTTACAAATATGCAGAGGATTTCGGTATTTCAACTCTCACCGATTCCGACAAAAACCTGTCACTGGCGCTCGGCGGACTGACAAAGGGTGTCACAAACCTTGAGCTCACAGGTGCATATGCTACTATAGCCAACGGCGGAGTATACTTAGAGCCAAAGTTCTACACTCAGGTTCTTGACCACGATGGCAATGTATTACTTGACAAGACCAATACGCAGAACACACGTACCGTAATCAAGGATACTACGGCATGGCTTCTTACAGATGCCATGAAAGATGTTCTGACACAGGGAACCGGAATGCTGGCGCGCTTTGACAGCCAGATAGCCCAGGCGGGTAAATCCGGTACCACAACCAGTAACCGCGACTGCCTGTGGGCAGGCTACACACCATACTACACATGTGTCGTATGGGGCGGCTATGATGACAACTCAAAACAGTCCGGCAAGCTCACATCCTACCCTAAGAATATATGGAGAAATGCAATGAGCAGAATCCATGAAGGACTTGAAACCAAAGACTTTGTACAGCCGGATGGTATAACAAATACCACTGTATGCAGCAAATCAGGACTTGTTCCTTTAGAGGGAACATGTGACAATGATCCTCGAGGATCAATGCTGACAACCGAATATTTTGATACGGACACTGTGCCGACAGACAGCTGCGACCATCATGTTGCACTTGAGATTTGTGCCGATTCGGGAGCCATTGCCGGTCCGTATTGTCCGAATAAAACATCAAAGGTATTTATAACAGGCGCTGTATCAGGCAGCCCTGAGTATGAATTCATGGCAGATGATACGTTCATGAATACCGTATGTACATTACATGATGCAACATCGCTGATCAACAGCTCACCAACCACCACGGATCCTACCAATTCCGGTACTACACCGGGCAGTACTGACGGCACTGCGGCTGGAGCACAGACAGGTGGGGCTGGAACTGGTACCGCTGCCGGCTCAGGTGCTGGTACTGGTGGCTCCTCCGGTTCATCCGGTAACAGTGACCGGTAGCACTCATCGTTAACCATTACGATTCACAACTTAATTATCTAAAGCAAAACCCCCAAGGATCATATCCTCGGGGGTTTTTGTTGATGTATATATGCTAAGGGGATTAGATAATAATTTGCATTACTCTACATCCTGTAATGCCTCAATTCCTTCCTCGCCTGTACGAACCTTGACAACCTGTGCCACGTCGTAAACGAAGATCTTGCCATCTCCGATATGTCCGGTGTAGAGAGTCTTCTTAGCAGTCTCAATAACCTTTTCTACCGGAATCTTGCCAACGATTACCTCAACCTTAACCTTTGGAAGTAATGTCGCATCAAGCTCAGCTCCACGGTATTTCTCGCCGGCACCCTTCTGGATACCGCAGCCCATAACCTGTGTCACTGTCATTCCTGTTACACCTAAGTCATTCATAGCCTTACGAAGCTTGTCGTACTTTGTAAGCTTTGAAATAATAACAACCTTGTGGATACCGCTTGCTGAAGCCGGTGTTGTTGCATTTACAACAGGCACTGCTGCATCCTTCTTTGCCTTAGAAGCTGTTGCATACTCTGAAGAACCAAGGTCTGTATTTTCATTGACATCCATAACATCACCTGATACATCCATGATAGCAAATCCTGCGTATGCTGATGGAAGACCATGCTCTGTTGGGTCAAGTCCGATGATTTCCTCTTCCTCTGAAACTCTAAGTCCCAGTGTAGCCTTGATAACAAGGAATACGATTGTAATAGTTACTACTGTCCATGCTGCAACAGAAACAAAGCCTGTGAGCTGGAGTCCTAAAAGCTTAAATCCACCGCCGTAGAAAAGTCCTACGAGCTCGTTGCCCTTTGAATCAGCGATTGAATATCCCGGAGCACTGTTTGTGGCAAAAAGTCCAACAGCGATTGTTCCCCAGATACCATTCATCATATGTACTGCGACAGCACCTACAGGGTCATCAACACGAAGTACATTGTCAAGGAACCATACACCGAAGCAGACGAGAAGTCCTGCTACGGAACCGATAATGATAGCACCAAGTGCATCTGTTACATCACAGCCTGCTGTGATAGCTACAAGTCCTGCAAGTGAAGCATTCAGACACATTGACACATCAGGCTTGCCATATTTGAGCCATGTGAAAATCATACAAACTACTGTTGCAAGTGCAGGTGCGATTGTTGTTGTTACAAAGATAGAACCAAGCTGCTCTACTGATTTTGCTGCTGCACCGTTGAATCCATACCAGCCAAGCCAGAGAATGAATACACCGAGTGCACCGATTGTGATGTTATGACCCGGAATAGCGTTTACCTTTGTAATCTTTCCGTTTTTATCCTTTGTAAACTTTCCGATACGAGGTCCAAGAATTGCAGCTCCTACAAGAGCACTGATACCACCAACCATGTGGATGGCACATGAACCTGCGAAATCATGGAAGCCAATCTGTGAAAGCCAGCCACCACCCCAGATCCAGTGAGCCTCGATTGGATAAATAAGTGCTGAAATAACTCCTGAATAAACACAGTAGGAAATAAATTTTGTTCTCTCAGCCATAGCTCCTGATACGATAGTTGCTGTTGTCGCACAGAAAACCAGGTTGAATACAAAATTTGACCAGTCAAAATCTTTGTAAGATGTAAAGATGTCAAATCCCGGTTTACCTATAAAACCAAGAACATCTTCACCTAATAAAAGTGAAAAACCAATCAGTATGAATACAACTGTACCAATACAGAAATCCATGAGGTTTTTCATAAGGATGTTACCGGTATTCTTTGCTCTGGTAAAACCTGCTTCTACCATAGCAAAACCTGCCTGCATCCAGAATACCAATGCTGCTCCAATAAGGAACCAGACTCCGAAAATTACTCCACTAATCTCTTCTGTCATAGTAATGTCCTCTCTTTCCTGTTTCTTCTTTCATTTTATCAAAAATAAAATTTATAAAAAAATAGAGACACTTCACCAATTTCCACAGCTTCGTGGTTCAGCAAAATGTCTCCATTTTATTATTATGTTAAATTAAATCATATATGCCGCTCTAAACAGCTTTCCGTAAGCTTTGGGCCTTAAACTACAAGGATTAAACCTCGAAGATTAAATCGCCATATGATGGCATTGGCCACATCTCTTTGTCGACAATCATCTCAAGCTCATCAACCGGAGTACGAAGAGCATCCATAGCAGTCTTTACAACATCTCTATAGTAAACAGCCTGCTCTCTGCCCTCTTCCATAGCACCGGCCTTTGCTGTCTCATCCTTAAGCTTTGCAAGTGCAACCTGTGCATCTGAGAGAAGAGCTGAGCTCTCTGTAAGAAGCTCTGACTGAACAGATACATCTGCATCAGCAACTGCACTCTTAACTGAGTTAACTGACTGTGAAAGTGATGTAACATACTTGATAACTGCAGGAATAATCTGCTTTCCGGCAATATCAATCATAGCCTTTGCTTCTATATTAATAGTCTTTGCATATGTCTCATACTCGATCTCGGCACGGCTCTCAAGCTCTGTCTTTGTAAATACACCGAACTTCTCGAATGCTGCAACTGACTCAGGAGCAACGTATGCAGGAATTGCATCTACCATAGACTTGATGTTTGGAAGTCCACGTCTCTCTGCCTCAGC
>ENA-OPDT01000355-OPDT01000355.1-human-gut-metagenome-genome-assembly--contig:-NODE-355-length-16332-cov-1.769675_pt1 | contig 16332 bp, 14 predicted proteins | sample MGYA00241627_ERZ501517 | MGnify/ENA primary metagenome ERZ501517 (study PRJEB25962, sample SAMEA2042435) | human gut metagenome | biome: human gut; feature: human-associated habitat; material: faeces... | reverse complement strand
ATGGGTAAAGGTAGTATCCCTTTTCTTTTATATAGTAAATTAAATAGTAATTGGGATATTATAAAGAAAAGTGATATTACATATGATAATGAGACTATGAAAGAAATGAACGAACGTGAACGCCTATCTATGAAAGAAGCTTTAAGTAATGCGACAATTAATGCTTATAAAATGGCTAATAAATCTTATAAAGTAACAGAAACTAACGTCTATATTACTTATCTAAATTCTAATGATACCGAACTTAAAATGTTAGACCAAATCTTAGCTATAAATGATACTCCAATAACTAAGTTAGAAGATATTAAAGCAATCGTTGAAGCTAGTAGTATAGACGATTATCTTAACGTTAAAATCAAAAGAGATAATAAAGAAATGACTGTTAAAACCAAAGTCTTTGACCTCGAAGGCCAAAAGAAAATTGGTGTCGGTGTTACCTTAGATAAAAAAATCACCACTGACCCCGAAGTGAAAATAAAAGTTAAAAGCAACGAATCAGGACCCAGTGGGGGTTTAATGATGAGCTTAGCTATCTATAATAATCTTACCCCAGAAGATATTACGAAAGGCTTAAAAATAATTGGTACTGGAACTATCGACGAAGATGGCAACGTTGGCGAAATTGGAGGTATTAAATATAAACTAGCTGGAGCGGTTAAGAAAAAAGCTAAAGTATTTTTATGCCCTAAAGAAAACCTAGACGAAGCCCAAGAACTAGCCAAGTCTAATAAATATGATATCAAAATAATTGGTGTTGCTACATTTAAAGAAGCATTGGAGGAATTAAGTAAACTATGAATTATTACAGTAAAGATGTTTATAACGATTTAAAAAGTATTAATAAATGTTCATTTTTTAACGAATGGTATAGTATCGTTGAACCTATTCTTTTAAGTGATGAATTTCAACGTCGCAAGTTATTTCCTCACCATGACGATTCTGTCTGGGATCACTCAATTGATGTTTCTTTCAAATCATTCTTAGTTGCTAAATTCTATAAGTTAGATGTCTATACTGCCACCATTGCTGGATTACTTCATGATTTTTATCCCTATGCCTGGCAATATAATAAAGATCTCGAAACCCTAGATAAGAAATATCTAAAAAGATACCATCAAAAACATAAAAGTATTAAAGAACTTCATGGCTTTGTTCACGCTAAAGAAGCTAGTATCAATGCCGCTAAATATTTTCCTGACCTTGTAAATTCTAAAATACTAAGTTGTATCGAAACTCATATGTTTCCCCTAAATGTAAAACCTCCCATATACCTAGAAGGATGGGTTATAACCGGTGTTGATAAGAAAATAAGTGTTAGAATACTTAAAAATGTTCCTGAATTACCAAGCTATGTTGGATTAAAGAAAAAAGTTAAAACTCCTAATACTATTTTACAAAAATAGACATAAATTTATCGACTAAATCTTGAAACTATGCTATATTTAAAGTGGTGAAGTTAGTATGCAAAAGATAAGAAAACTATTAAACAACGAATATTTTAATTATATATTATGGTTGCTGTTAGTTTTTTTATCTTTTTTTACGATTGATTATATTACCCGTTATGCTTGTATGTTACACATTGACTGCTTAAATGTTCAAAACATCTATGCCACATACTTTAGCGTCTTCTGGATAATTATTCTAAGTCTTATTTTAATCTTTTTACCCAAAAAAGTAGGGAAGAGAGTATATATTATTTTAATATCAATATTTAGTATTTATGCTTTTGCTCTTCTTACCCATTTAAGTATTTTAGGACGTACTTTTAATATCTACGACTTATTCTCGGCTGGTGAAGGTCTAACTTACTTTAGCGATATTCTAAATCATTTAAACCCTTATGCCTTTCTTATTATCTTTTTAAGTATTATTTTGTGTGGGGTAGCTTTAAAACTATGGCCCGAAACTAGATTAGAAAACCGTGCCCTAGCATCTATATTTATTATTTTCTTATGTTTAGGGTTTACTTGTAAAACCAATGCCCAATATTACTTAAACGATACGGCCGCTACGGAAGAGTGGAATAGCTATGAAGAGCCTAAATTTATTTATGAAAGATTTTCTAATCCCACTAGTAGTCTTGAAGTATCTGGTCTTTATGAATTTATCTATCGTGATTTAACCTTGTATTTTAAAAAGGATAAAGCCATATCCCAAGACGAAGTAAATGAAATAGCCTCATACTTAGAAAGCCGTAAACTAACTAAAGAAAACAATCATACCGGAATCTTTGAAGGCAAGAATGTTATCATGATTATGATGGAAAGCGTTGATAATACCTACTTAAATAAAGATGTCATGCCAACCCTTAATAGTCTTAAAAGCAAATCCTTGTATTTTAAAAATCGTTATAGCCCTATCTACGGTATAGGCGCTACCTTCAATAGCGAATTTACATCACTAACCGGAACTTATTCTAGTACCGAGGGCATGGCCTCTTACTTTTATACCAATAACAACTATCAATATAGCCTTCCTAATCTTTTTAAAGAAAATGGTTACAAAGTTAACTCTTTCCATATGAATGACGGAAAGTTCTATGATCGCAGCCTCATGCATAAACAATTTGGGTTTGAAAAATATAATTCTTTTAAGGATTATACCGGGAAATACATAAGAACTGATAGTGAAATCTTAGATTATGATAATATCTATCAAGCAATTGCACCTGATGAACCATTCTTTTCTTTCCTAGTTACATATTCTGCGCACTTACCATACACCAGTGAAAATGAAGTTTGTCGAAACAAAATGCAAGATAAATTCTATAACAAAGATGATTATGAAACTAGTTGTTTTAAAAGTACTTTATATGATACTGATACCTTTATTAATAAATTAATTACTAAGTTAAAGAATGATAATAAACTAGATGATACAGTTATTATTTTGCATGGTGATCATCTTGCTTATTCTTACTCTAAACGCATTCAAATGGGTGGTAATGAGAACTACAATTTAAATAAGGGAGTTTACATGATTTATAATAGTAAAACTACTCCTGAAGAAATAGATACCTTAAATACTACTATTGACATGGTTCCAACCATTCTTAATTTATTTGATTTAAAAGGATATGACCCTAATAATTATCTAGGTATCGATACTTTTAATAAAAAAGCTAACCATATCGTATACTTTAGTGATTACAATTGGTATGATGGTAAAACCTACAGTGGCAATTTATCTAAAAAAGACTATCTAAATAATAAAAAATATGTTGATAACATGAATGACTATGTTGCTAATCTAATTGATTATGACAATAAAATAGTTATGCATGATTATTATAAATATAAAGAGTAATGTAATAAGGAGGAACTAATGAATAATTACAAAGATGCTCAAAATGAATTAAAAAATAATACGAAAGAGTTAGAAAGGGTAAACCAAGTCTTAGCAGAAATGTTAAAAAATCCTGAGATTAAAAAATTCTATAAAACATTAGAATATCAAGATGCTCTAGCTAAGAGAAATACTACTTTAGAACAAAACATGATTAAATTAAAAATAAGTGAGTGTAATCATATTCTTGCTCGTACAGTAAAGAAAACTACTACTGGTACTAGTGAAATAATATGTTTATGTTGTGGTCTAACAAATGCTTATGAAAATTATAGTCATTCTTCTAACGATAAGATTAATTTAATGAATATGCTTTATAATAATGCTTGTCTTACGGGTTCATTAAATGGTAAATTTGTTTGTGATGAAATTATTGATTATTATGAATTATTAAATGTCTATCAAGAAGCTGTAAAACTATTTGACGATAATAACGACTTAGTTAGAAGTTATATGAAAGAACATTTCAAAGATAAGAAATGTACTCTAAAAAAACGACCAATCACATTACCAGATGGCTATCAACATTTAAAAGATTAAATAAGCCTCAGTTTACACTGAGGTTTTAGAAAGAAGTATTCTTATGAGTTACAAAATACCAATTACAAGTGCTTTTCTAATATTTCCCTTTATTGCCTTTTTATTTACTATTCCATACATGTTAGTTCAATACCATAAGTATGGATCAATAAATAAATTTAGAACCATAATTATTTATTCCTTTATTTTATATTTAATAACTATTTACTTTTTAGTTATTTTACCTCTTCCAAGTATTAATTATGTTAAAGACTTGACTACGCCGAAGTACAACTTAGTACCATTTAAAGCAATACTAGACTTTATAAAAGAAACACCCCTAGTAATAACTAACCCTAGTACTTATATACTAGCCCTAAAAGATGCTAGTTTTTATACCATCGCATTCAATATAATCATGACAATTCCTTTCGGTATTTATCTAAGATACTACTTTAAATGTAGTTTTAAGAAAGTATTAGTATATTCCTTTATATTATCTTTGTTTTTTGAGATTACTCAACTTACAGGATTATACTTTATCTATCCTAGACCATATCGTCTTTTTGATATTGATGATCTAATTACTAATACCCTAGGTGGCGTAATAGGATACTTTATCGCTAATAAGTTGAAGTTTTTACCAACTAGAGAAGAAATAGATACTAAGGCCTTAGAAGATGGTAAAACTGTTTCTGGACTTCGTCGGATAACCTTATTTTTCTTAGATTTAATTATAGTTAGCTTAGGAGAAAGTTTGATAAGAATATGGATTAATAATGATTACATTAAATATCTTTTATATTTTATATACTTTGTCATTATGCCTAGTTTTATGAATAATCAAACCTTAGGCGGTAAGTTCTTAAACGTTAAATTTGAGTTTAAAATGAACAACTTTTTTGGCCTTCTTTTAAAAGAAATTACTATCATACTATATTATCAATTTATCCCTAGTATTATAGCTAGTGGCATATCTTATCTAAGTGAAATCAGTCTAAATCATGTCTATCTAGGTCTAATTATTATTGTATACTTCCTTATTTTATTCTTTATCTATATTATTACATTTATAAAAATTTGGAAAAATGGTCATATTTTCTATGATAAAGTATCTAGAGTAAAGTATATAAGTACTATTTTAGAAGGGAAAAATGGTAATAATTCCAACGCAAAGTCTTAACTCAATGCATAGACATAATTATGGCGGTATGATATTATAAAGTTGGTGAGAATATGAATAAAATATGTGTTTATACCTGTATTACAGGAAACTATGATAATTTAATAGAAATTAATAACATCGAAGAGGGCATAGATTATATTTGCTATACAAATAATAAAGAAATAAAATCTAAAACTTGGAAAGTTGAATACATTCAAGATGATAATTTAACTAATGTTCAATTAGCTAGAAAAATAAAAATACTTGGCACTCCAAAATTAGCTAAATATGATGTTGTTGTATGGATAGACGGTCGTATTTATTTTGAGAAAAGCATCAAAGATTTTATTAAGGAATATGTCGATTTAAAAAATTATGATTTGGTAGGGTTTAAACATTTTTGCCGAAACTCGATAAATAACGAAATGATAGCAAACTATGAAATAGAAAAAATTGACATTACTGGTCTTAATAAACTAGATAAATTTTACAAAAAAGAGAAATTTCCTGATAACTGTGGGCTAATTGAAACAACGCTACTATTTAGAAATTTTAACAATACGAAATTAAATAAAGCAATGCAAGACTGGTTTAATATGATTTTAGAGTATTCTTATCGTGATCAGTTGTCATTTAATTATGTTGAATGGAAAAATAAGTTAAAAGTAAAATACTTAGACATAAACATTTGGGATAATGAATATTTCAAATTTAATCTGCATAGAAGTGAACCTATTAAAGTAAGCTATATTCCTGGGTATTCTCAAACTTATGATATGTCAAATATTTGCACCCACAATATCTTATCTAATGGCAGTATAAAAATTACATATACTTTTAATTCTAACGCAGATATATTAAGATTGCTATTTAACACTAGAAAAAAGTTAGTCTTAGTCAATTTAGAAATTTATGTAAATAAAAGTAAAATCAATAGTTTTATTATAGAAAATAGTAAGAAAATAAACAGTAAAATATATTTTATTAATCTACCCATAATTAATATAAATCACAGTTTTAAAAAGGGCGATAAAGTTTTAATTAAATGCTATCTTGAAGGTTTAAATAAATATGAAGCTAATGATAAGCTATACTCAGTTGAAAGTGAAAGCATAATCTCTAAAGGAAAGCTTTATAAAAAAATTAGTGAAAATGAAACTATAATTGCCAAAAAAGAATCAAAAATTTTTAAGCAAAAAGCCGAAATTACTATATTAAAAAAACAAAACGCAGAATTAAAAAAAGAATTAGAAGAAGTGCAATTTAAATATAGTGAAATAATAAATAGTAAGCGTTGGCAAAAGATCAATAGCATTCTTAAAATCATTGGAAAGTAGAAAATAATCACTAACAAGAGGCTAAAATTGACTATAATCACTTCAAAAATGTCTAAAAGTGTAAAAACAGTGGAATTGCGCTGTTTTTTTGTGTTATACTATCTTTAGAAAGTTGAGATGTTAAAATGGCAAATAAAAAAGAAAATAATACTGCGATAGAAATAAGTCACATGACTAAAGACTTTAAACTATATTCTGATAAGCCTAACACCTTAAAAGAAAGAATAGTTAGAGGTTGGAAAAATAAAACTGAAGTTCGAACTGTTTTAAAAGACATTAATTTAAAAATCAAAAAAGGAGAGACTGTTGCCTTAATTGGTGTTAATGGTAGTGGTAAATCAACTTTGCTTAAATTAATGACTAAAATAATTTATCCTAATAAGGGAACTTTAAAAACTTATGGTAAGTTAACGTCCTTGCTTGAACTGGGAGCAGGATTTCACCCGGATTTTACGGGTCGAGAAAACATCTATTTTAATGCCGCTATATTTGGTTTAACGAAGCAAGAAATAGATGCTAGATTACAAAGTATCATTGATTTTAGCGAACTGGGTGATTTTATTGATAGTCCGGTTCGTACTTATTCTTCTGGTATGTACATGCGTTTAGCTTTCAGTGTTGCTATAAATGTAGATGCTGAAATACTTCTAATAGATGAGATTTTAGCAGTAGGGGACCAACATTTCCAAGAAAAATGCTTTGCTAAATTAGAAGAACTATCCAAAAGTAATATGACTATTGTTATCGTCAGCCATAGCCTAGATTCAATCAGAAAGCTATGCAATAGAGCTATTTGGATTAATAATGGTGAAGTTGCTATGGACGGAGATGCTAATAAAGTCATAGATGCTTACTTAAAGGAGTGTGCATAGAATGAAAATATTTAAAGACCTTTATCAATATCGAGAATTATTAAAAACTAATGTAAAAAAAGATATACGTGGCAAATATAAAGCATCGTTTCTAGGAGTTTTATGGTCATTCGTAAATCCGTTGCTTCAAGTTTTGGTTTATGCCATTGTATTTCCTTATATTATGAAAGTTCAAACAGAAAATTATCTTATTTTCTTAATATGTGGTATTATTCCTTGGACCTGGTTTACAACTTGTATTTCTCAAGGCTCAGGAATATTTGTATATAATTCGAATTTAATAAAAAAGGTATATTTTCCGCGTGAAATATTGCCAATATCATCAGTTACTGCAGGATTAATCAATTTCTTGATATCTTGCATCATAATTGTTATTTTTGTATTATTAGGTGGAGTAGGGCTATCATGGCATTTAATATTCTTGCCATTACTAGCCGTTATTCAATATATTTTTACATTAGCATTAGTATTTTTAATAAGCTCAATCAATGTATATGTAAGAGATGTTGAATACATAGTAGTGTTTATATTAAATATGCTATTTTATGCCACACCAGTATTATATTCATATGAAATGTTCGAAGGAACAAAACTTATTTGGCTGTTTAGATTAAATCCAATGGCGCATTTAATAAATGCATATAGAGATGTCTTCTATGTTCACCAAATACCCCAATTAATGAATTTATTAGTAGTATTTGTATGCTCAATAATTTTATTGACAATATGTTATTTAATATTTAAAAAACTAGAAAAAAGATTTGCAGAGGAGTTATAGTTATGAGTTGTAAATGTGATGTTATCATTCCAGTATATAATGCACCAGAATACGTTAATTTTTGCGTATATGCATTAATAAAAAACACAAAGAAAGAATTATTAGGGAAGATTTATTTATTAGACGATTGTTCAAATAATATAACACGTAATTTAATAGACAATTTAAAAGAAAAATATAGTGATGTAATTGAAGTTGTTCATAATAAAAATAACCTAGGTTTTATCAAAAATGTTAATAATGGGTTTAAAATAAGCCACGAACAATATGTTATGCTTTTAAACACCGATTGCTTTGTTGCTAAAAACACGGTTGGAAAATTAATGAAACATATGGAAAATAATAAAAAAATTGGCTTGATTTGTCCGGTTTGTTCCAATGCCGCAAATTTAACACTTCCTATTTTTGATGGCTATTCATACATGATGATGGATGAACTTTTAGAAAGAAAGTTTGAAAGTCAAAACTTTGACGCTTGTACAGTAGTTGGTAATTGTTTAATGATTTCAAGAGACTGTATTAATAAAGTTGGTGGCTTAGATGAAATATATGGAATGGGATATGGTGATGAAACGGATTACCAATTTAAAGCCATGGCTAAAGGTTTTGAAGCAAAAGTAGCAATAGATACTTATGTCTTTCACAAAGCTGAAATGTCATTCAATACTACAAACAAAAAAAGAAGTGAAAGATTAGAAAAAAACCGTAAAATCTTCTTTGACAGATGGGGCGAAGAATACAACAAGCTATTAAAGGAATATTCTAAGAATGATCCAATCGAATATATAAATAATAACTTAACTTTAAAAGACCTAAAAGTAAATTATGATTATTGCTTTGTACTACCTCAAATGGGCAAGGGTACCGGAGGAGTTATTATAATTAATGAATTAACTAACTATTTGAATCTTTTAGGATACAAAGTGGGAATGGTTAACTTATATCCTGGCCACTATGATGAAATTCAAACATTTAAACCCATTGCTCCAGAAGATATAAATAGACTAAGTTCCAAATATTTAATTGCAACAATATATGATAGTGTATTCTTTGCTGAAAAATTAGCTCAAAAGATTGGCTCAAAAGTAATATATTTCTCTCAAGGATACGAGTTCTTATTCAATAATGGCCGAACTTATGAAGAAGTTGAAATCTCATTTAAACTACCAGACTATGTATTAACAATTTCAAATTATTTAAAAGATAGATACAAGTTATTATTTGGCATTGATAGCGCAGTAGCACTAAATGGAATTAATTATGATTTAATACACAAAAATTCATTAGAAAAAAATAAAAATTCAAAAAAGAAAATTATTATGAATATTCGCAATGAAGTTTTAAAGGGTGGTTGCTTTTTAAATGATTTAGTTAAATTAATTACAGTGGAAATAAACAATGTTGAAATTCATATTATTAATAATACCTGCGATTTTACTTTTCCTATAAATAATAACGAAACAGACGAAATAATAATTCATAATGGGCCTATACCTAAAATAAAAATGATTGAATTACTTCAGGACGCTAATATTTTGGTCGATGCTTCCCTAAGTGAAGGCTTCGGTTTATTACCATTAGAAGCTATGGCTTGCGGAACTGTTCCAGTTGTATCAGATAGTTTTGGAAATAGAGAATATTGTGTTAATGAAAAAAATAGTTATATTATCAAAGAAGCCCATGATACTAGCAAATATTTAGAAAAAATAAAAGAATTATTATCAAATGATAAGCTGTATTCAGCTATGCAAAAAGAAGCAATAAAAACTGCCAAAAAATTTGATTTTACTGATGCCGTAGAAAAATATGCTGAAGTATTAAAAGAAATTGATAAAGGAAAATATCAAAAAAATAAGTTTGAATTAAGCAAAAATGATTTAGATGTTATTTCTAATTATACGCTAAGTAATTATGCATATAGACATATAATAAATTGTAGTATTAATATGTTTAGAAACGAACAAAATAGCTCTCATCAAATAAGAAGATCAAATAGAATCCCAAATTTTATTAGAATATTTAAAGAATTTATTAAAGCCAACTTATTTCTTCTTAAGTTAACAATAAAAACTATTTTTAATAAGGACTTTAGAATATGAAAAAGATCGCAGCTGTAACGGTTTTATATAACCCTACAAAAAAAATAATTCAAAACATTTCTGGATATATTGATAAAGTAGATAAAGTTTATGTAATTGATAATTCAAATGATAGTAATAAAAAACTATTAATTGACAATAAAAAAATTGAATACCTTCCTAACTATACTAATCTTGGAATATCAAATTCTTTGAACAAAGCTTGTAATTTAGCAATAGATGAAGGCTACGAATTTCTATTAACAATGGATCAAGATAGCTTATTTGAAAAAAATGAATTTCAAAAAATGATAGATTATATCAATAAGTCAGATTTAAAAAAAGTAGCCATTGTTAGTCCTAATCATAACGTAAAAGGACTTCAAACCAAAGAAACATCAGAAATAGACCATCCATTAGAAGTCATGACTTCAGGAAATATAATAAATTTAAAATTATATAAAAAAATTGGCAAATTTAGAGAAGAATATTTTATTGATGATGTTGACATTGAATATGGCTTACGTCTAAACAAAATGGGTTACCAAATAGATAGACTAAACTATGTTTTGCTTAATCACCATCTTGGAGATACAAAATCCAAAACAATACTTGGCCATCAGTTCGTATATAGCAATCACAATCCACAGCGTAGATATTATATGACAAGGAACACATTAAAGTTATGTGATGAATATCAAAATGATTTCCCTGAATATTGTGATTATTTAAAAAGAGGATTATTTGGTCAAGCTCAAAATATTATTTTATTTGAAAAAGATAAATTTAAAAAACTTAAAGGCATGCATAATGGATATAAAGATTATAAAAATAATATTTCCGGTAAGCAAGAAGGCTTAAAGTCAAATAAAAGCAATCTTCTACTTCTAATAGTTTTTGCTATAATATTCTTTTCACTTTCTGAAATCATCACATGGGATAGTGGACATTATTTCTCATATATAGATATTTTTGAAGGAAAAAGTCCAATATCTTCTTGGGATATAGTACGTGGTCCAGTTTTTCCAGCGATTATTTATCTTTCTAATTTTTTCTTTGGAAAAACTGTTCAAGGAATCTTAATAACGCAATTTATTTGTTATCTTATAAATTTCTTTATAATAGATTATTTTTTAAATATTTTATTTAAAGAAACTAAACATTATAAATTCAAGAAAATTATATGTGAATGTATATTACTGCTAAATCCAATAATTTTAGGATATTATCACGTATTATTAACAGAATTCATTTCAATAACGTTAACTATGATATCTATATTTTTTGGATATTTACTGACAAAAAGTGCTTCTCGTAAAGAAAGAATTTTGTATGGATTGCATTTTATAATAACAATAACATTATCATATTTTTTAAAACAACCATATCTTTGCTGTACATTGCTTCCTTTGTTAATTAGCATTATAATTAGCCTAATAAAATCTTGTGAAATCAAGAAAATAGTTGATTATTCTTTTATATTTGTATCTAGCATTATCATAATGATTTTAGCAATAAGTAGCTGGAATAACTATTTAAAAAATAATAATGTCAATATGAATACAGGCCGTGATTCATCAAGCATTTTAGCTACCCAATTATTTAATGGAGTAGTGTACTATTCCAAAGAAGAATCATATGATTTTAGCGATTATGAAAATGATAATTTATTTACTGATGACGAAAAAAGCAAAATAAAAAGTGCGTTAGAAGCTGGGGATGATATAATCGTTATTTCAATCTACAAAAAGCATCAAATTATTGATAAGGATATTATTATTAAAAGCAAAAACGAAAACTTATCATCGAGTAGCGTAATTTTAGAAATTGCCAAAACATTTTTTAAATATCCAGACATTATAATTGCAAATTATTCAAAAAATTATTGCGCTTTAGCAAGCTTATGCAAAATAACATCGCCAGATGGTGTTAATTACTCAGTTGCAGAAGGGTTTGATTTTATAGAAACATACGAAAACGAAATGATTGCCGGAAAAGTTTATAAAGAAGGATTTAATGAATTTTATATGCTTCCAGAAATGCAAGAAAGAGTAAAATACTATTCGCAATATACAGTTGAAACCCCATTAATTAAACTAGAAAATTCTATTAAGCCTTTAACGAATGTATTATATAAACTATCATTGATAATACTGCCTATCATTATAATTGCATTAGCGATTACTTCAATAGTAGCAAAAATAAAATTATATAAATATAATAAAAACATTTTGGTTATATCAATTTTAATGCTATGTACAGCCTTCTTAGGAATATTGGCTAATGCATTAAGTGGTTCAGTAATCGATAGATATAGTGTAGAATTTTTTATTCCAGCGCTAATTGGAGAAATTAGTTTTATATGTTATTTAACAAGTATTAAAAAAAATAGTAATTGAAAGAAGTGAGTTTATGAAAAAAAATGAATTAGAAAATGAAATTAAAGGCAAAATCGCCGTATTAATCCCTTGCTATAACGAAGCGAAGACAATTGAAAAAGTAGTAAACGATTTTAAAAAAAATTTGCCTGAAGCAGATATTTATGTTTATGATAACAATTCTAGTGATAATACAGATCAAATCGCCAAAAAGGCCGGTGCAATTGTAAAATATGAATATAAGCAAGGAAAAGGAAATGTAATTAGATCAATGTTTAGAGATATTGACGCTGATTGTTATTTAATGGTCGATGGTGATGATACATATCCCGCTGAAGATGCTAGAAAAATGTGTCAAGCAATCATTAGTGGAAAGGCTGATATGGTAATAGGAGATAGATTGTCTTCAACATATTTCACTGAAAACAAGCGTCCTTTCCATAACTTAGGAAATAAACTAGTTAGATTTTTAATAAATAAAATCTTTGATAACAATGTTAAAGACATAATGACTGGATATAGGGCATTTAGTTATCAATTTGTTAAAACCTTCCCAGTTTTATCAAAAGGATTTGAAATAGAAACGGAAATGACAATTCATTCTGTAGACAAAAATTTCAAATTACTAGAAATGCCTGTACAATATAGAGATAGGCCTCAAGGAAGCGTTTCAAAATTAAATACATTCAGTGATGGATTTAAAGTTCTTAAAACTATCGCCGAACTTTTTAGAGAGTATAAGCCTAAATTTTTCTTTACTATTATAGCATTAATATTATTTGCAATATCTTTAATATTTGGTATTCCTGTTGTCATTGAATATTTCAATACAGGGCTTGTTCCAAAATTTCCTAGTTTAATTGTTTCATGCATTTTCCTTATTATGTCTTTATTGTTTTGGGTAGCTGGAATAATTTTAGAAGTTATTGTAAAAAAGCACAAACAACTATATGAACTTATACTAACAGAAATGGTTCAACTAAGGAGTAAATAATTTGAGAAAATTAGTCAAGCAATTATTTAAATTTGGAATTGTAGGCGTAATTGCCTTTGCTATTGATTATGGCTTTTTATATTTATTAACAGAATTAATAGGAATAAATTATTTAATATCATCTGCAATATCGTTTAGTATATCAGTTATATTTAATTATATTGCAAGTATTAAATTTGTATTTGACATTGGCCATAAGCAAACATATAAAGATGTAATACTATTTATTGTCTTAAGCATAATTGGCTTATTAATTAATCAAATAATAATGTTTTTAGGTGTAGAAAACCTTAGCCTAAATTATATGATAACCAAAATAGGAGCAACAGCAATAGTAATGGTTTACAACTTTATTACCAGAAAAATTTTTATAGAAAAATAATCAAAGTGTTCACTAAGAACACTTTTTGTGTGTAAAAAACGTATTTTTATGTTTACTTATATAAAATAAATGCTATAATATAAATAGGAGATGAGAAAAATGCTCAAATTATATGAAACATCTAATTTTAGAACTCTTTATGACATACTCAAAATTAACATGAAAGCATCTTCAATAAAAGAGTTAGAAAATAAAACATTTGATTATAATAGCAATAAGTACTTAAGTACAAAAGTTATTTATGGTGCCAACGCCGTAGGTAAGTCAAACATAATATTATCCATGGCAGTATTAAAAAATATAGTTGAATATAAAGGCCTTAACGAAAATTCTGAATACGGCAACTATAGTATATATTCCAATCTAATTGATGAAGAAAAATATTTAGAACCAATATCTTTCCATATTATTTTTGACAATAAAAATAGCAAATACGATTACTCTTTGAAAATTAAAAACGATAACGTCCATCAAACTAGTATTTGCTATGAAAAACTACTTATAAACGAAGATTTAATACTAGAAAGAAATGAAAATAAACTCAATATCAATTTTGATAAAAGTATTTTAAAAAAATACTACAATGAAATAACTGATGACTATCTAAAAAAGACTGCTGAAATATATAGCAAAGATATAAATAATAATTCTAAAATCTTTAATTCATACTTGCAATTTGCTGATGAAATATGTAATCCATTCAATGAATTCTTTGATAAGTTTAAAGCAATTTTAAATATCAATGATGTTGTATTTAAATATAATAGTTTTGAGGATGTAAAGAGCAAAAAAATATATAATCATTTATTTAAAAGCATTATTTCAAAAAGTGATTTTGGACCTCAAAAAATATATTATCGAGCAAGTCAAGAAAATGATAGTAATCTTCTAACAATGACATCAGAATACGCTTTAAATAGCAAAGAATCTGAAGATGTAGCAGTGTTAACAATTGATTCAAAATATACAGAATCATTAGGAACCCGAAATCTTTTAAAATTAACAGCTGTTGTATTTGATGTTATTTCTCGTGGTGGATTCCTTGCTATAGATGAAATGGATGCATCAATAAATGGTGAAATTATCGCTGGAATAATCAACTTATTTTCTGATCCTGAAATAAATAAGAAAAATGCTCAAATAATTTTTACTACTCACAACCCAATATATTTAACCGGCGATATATTTAGAAGAGATGAAATAATGTTTCTTGAAAAAAACAAAGAAACTCATTTATCAAAAGGCTTTACCTTACATGACCTTAATATCAGAAACGATGAAAACTATTTAAAAAACTTTATAAATGGTAATTATATGCGTATCAATCCCATAGATTTTAACGAAATATATAATAATACCATGAGGGATAATGACTAATATTGTATATCGTGGATCGTGTGAAGGACTCCAGGAGCAAGCATTTCTAAATCATGTATCCAAGCTTATTAACAATGATCCTAGATGTAAAAATAAAGTTTATTTCGATTTAATAAATGTCGGTGGTGGCGACCCATTAGAAGTAGTAAAAAAAGCAGTAAACTATAATTTCATCGGTAAAAAAGAATTCATCAAAAATAAAAGAGTAATAGCGCTATTTGACTATGATTTTAAAGATTCAAAATTTCTTGCAGCACTTAAACTGGCTAGTGATAACAAAATTATTCCTTTTTATACTATTTCAAATTTTGATTTATTACTTATAAATCTTAAGGAAAAATATACTAAGCAAGTATCTAAGTCAGAGGAATATATAAAAGAAGTAAGAAAAGTATATCATCTTGATTCTGAAGCTAACATTAAAAGCCAAACTGTTATTGATAAAATATTAAAGCAAATCACATTAGATGATATAATCTTTCTTATTAAAAATGCTAAAATTATTGAAAAGGATAATTTAAATAGCAAAAATTACTATTCTGCCAAAGAAAATATATTAAATCAGCCTAATTTATTACCATATAGGATATTAGAAGAAGTTTTATCCAAAGCAGGATTAATAGAAAGGAAAAATTAAATGGACTATTATAAAAAATTAGAACAAAACGAAAAGAAAAATGGATATTTATGAAGGATATTATATCCTAGTATTTTAGATGGTGAAGGCCGTGGCATGCAAGATGACATAAGTGAGTATAAACTTGAATCAATAGTAGAAGATACTGATAAAAAAGGGTACTCAGAACACTATGTTACACCAGGATATGAAAAGCAAGAAATATATGATTACCAAGATTTTGATTTAAAAGCTAACAATGAAAAGCTAAAAGGGTTAGTTTTAGAAATCAAAAATGGCTATGAAATTATTGATAAATTTTAGATAGGAGAATGATTTATGAAAATATTAGTAACCGGAGGAGCCGGATTTATCGGTGGAAACTTCGTTCATCATATGGTAAATAAATACCCTGACTATGAAATCGTAAACTTAGATTTATTAACATACGCAGGAAACCTTGAGACATTAAAACCAGTGGAAGACAA
>ENA-OPDT01000341-OPDT01000341.1-human-gut-metagenome-genome-assembly--contig:-NODE-341-length-16576-cov-2.066582_pt1 | contig 16576 bp, 10 predicted proteins | sample MGYA00241627_ERZ501517 | MGnify/ENA primary metagenome ERZ501517 (study PRJEB25962, sample SAMEA2042435) | human gut metagenome | biome: human gut; feature: human-associated habitat; material: faeces... | reverse complement strand
GAAAATGAATTGCCAAAAAATGATATACAGGAAGAAATACACGAAGAAGACTCATCAGAAAATACAGTTACAGTAATTGTAAACGGTGAGCCTGTAGAGCTGTCCGGCAAGGATACATATATATTTGTCGATATATTTACCCATATCTCATTTGATTTACAGGCAGGAAAGGGCAGGGCAATAGCCACTGTAATAAATGGCAGAGATGCCCAGTTTTCCGAGGAGCTTCATGAGGGAGACAAAATAGAATTATACTGGAAAGAGAATTAACATGTTAGAATTATGCAGCATTGCCAGCGGCAGCAGTGGAAACTGTATATGCGTGGGTACGGATGATTGTCATGTGCTCATAGACGCAGGCATCAGCGGTAAGAAAATAGAAAACGGACTGAATGAATTTGATATGACTGCCACAGATATGCAGGGCATTCTTGTGACACATGAGCATATAGACCATATCGCAGGGCTTGGTGTCATGGCAAGACGCTATCATATTCCTATTTATGCAACAAAGGCCACGATCGGGGCCATAAAATGTACCAAATCCGTTGGAAATATAGATGATGAGCTGTTTCATCCTGTTGAGGCAGGCGTCGATTTTACAATAGGCGATATAGAGTTTGAGCCGCTTCACATATCACACGATGCGGCTGATCCTGTCGCGTACAGATTTAAAAACGAAAATCATGCGATGGCGGTCGTGACAGACCTTGGCACGTATGATGATGCACTGGTTTCAAAGCTTCAGAACCTGGATGGGCTGCTGCTTGAAGCCAATCATGATATAAATATGCTCCAGACAGGGGCATATCCGTATCCGCTCAAGCGCAGAATCATGGGTGACAGCGGACATTTGTCGAATGAGAGAAGCGGGCAGTTGTTATGCGAGCTTCTTCATGATAAATTTGGCTCAGTAATACTGGGACACCTTAGTAAAGAAAACAACTACGAAAAGCTGGCGTATGAAGCCGTCAGGCTTGAGGTCACAATGGGAGACAATCCATATAAGGCAAGTGATTTCCCTATGTATGTGGCTAAGAGAGACAGGGCATCAGACCGCATAGCCGTAGAATAAGAGAACAGGAGAATAAGTTGTTATGGATAACACAAAGAACAAAGTAATCATCACAGTTGTCGGAAAAGACACAGTAGGAATCATCGCAAAGGTATGTACATATCTGTCAGAGGGCAGTGTAAACGTGCTTGATATCTCACAGACTATCGTTTCAGGTTATTTCAACATGATGATGATTGTGGATATGGCAAATGCTACAGCTTCATTTGCAGAGATTTCTGACCAGCTTGATGCACTTGGAGAAGAAATTGGTGTAACAATAAAGTGTCAGAAGGAAGAAATCTTTGAGATGATGCATCGAATCTAGTTTAGCATAAAAATGTCATACACAGTTAAAGGAGAACAGCAAAATGATAAATATTGGTGAAGTAATTGAGACCAATGACATGGTGGAGAAGGAAAATCTTGACGTGCGTACAATCACACTCGGTATCAGCCTGCTCGACTGTATAGATTCAGACCTTGCAAAGGTAAATGAGAATATCTACAACAAGATTACAACACTTGCAAAGAATCTTGTATCAACAGGAAAAGAGATAGAGAACAACTACTGTATCCCTATTGTAAACAAACGTATTTCAGTTACACCTATCGCCCTTGTCGGTGGTGCGGCCTGCAAGAGCTCAGAGGATTTTGTTACCATAGCAAAGACTCTTGACAGAGCTGCCAAAGAGGTAGGTGTCAACTTCATCGGTGGATACTCAGCACTTGTGTCAAAGGGCATGACAAAGGCGGATGAGCTTTTAATCAAATCCATCCCTCAGGCAATGCTTGAGACAGACCTGGTATGCAGCTCTGTAAATGTTGGCTCTACAAAAACCGGAATCAACATGGATGCAGTAAAGCTGATTGGCGAGATGATAAAGGAGACAGCAGAGGTGACAAAGCACCTTCCTGTATCAGGCTGTGCCAAGTTTGTAGTATTCTGCAACGCTCCTGATGACAATCCGTTTATGGCAGGAGCCTTCCATGGTGTGACAGAGGCTGATGCCATCATCAATGTAGGTGTCAGCGGACCCGGAGTAGTAAAGACTGCTCTTGAAAAGGTAAGAGGCGAGAATTTTGAGGTGCTCTGTGAGACAATCAAGAAGACAGCCTTCAAGGTTACACGAGTAGGGCAGCTTGTGGCAAAGGAGGCTTCAAAGAAGCTTGGAGTGCCATTTGGAATCATAGACCTCTCACTTGCACCTACACCGGCTATCGGAGACTCTGTAGCTGATATTCTCTGTGAGATAGGCTTAGAGAGAGCCGGAGCTCCGGGAACAACAGCAGCACTTGCACTCTTAAACGATCAGGTGAAAAAGGGCGGTATCATGGCATCCTCATATGTCGGTGGACTTTCAGGTGCCTTTATTCCTGTATCAGAGGATCAGGGAATGATAGATGCCGTAAACGATGGTGCACTCACTCTCGAAAAGCTTGAGGCTATGACCTGTGTGTGCTCAGTGGGACTTGACATGATTGCAATCCCGGGCGATACAAAGGCCACCACAATTTCAGGAATTATCGCAGATGAGATGGCTATCGGTATGATAAATCAAAAGACAACAGCCTGCAGACTGCTTCCAGCAATCGGAAAGGATGTAGGTGATGTGGTAGAAATCGGAGGACTCCTTGGAAGTGCACCGGTTATGCCGGTAAACAGATTCTCTTGTGATGCATTTGTAAACCGTGGAGGAAGAATCCCGGCACCTATTCACAGCTTTAAAAATTAGTAAATAATGGCATTGTTTACAAGCATGTACTTATAAGAATAACTTATAAGTACATGCTTATTTTAAAGTGGTACTTGACAATGATAAAAATACATGCTTAAATAAAGACAGTTATATGACTGACGGAAGTGGATAACCACATGGAGTATAACAGTTGATTGCCGACCGTCTGGGCGCACATTTATATAAGTTTCCTGCAGAGCTTTATATTATTATGTGTGTTCAGACGGTCTTTTTTATTCCGGCAGGCCCGAGTAATTTGGGGATGCAGACCACATTATCAGAAAACATGGAGGATGACATGGAAAGAGTATCATTAGCAAAGGAATTATCAAGCACAACATACCCTGGCAGAGGTATCGTAATCGGCCGCACAAAGGATGGTAAGAAGGCTGTAACAGCATACTTTATCATGGGCAGAAGCGAAAACAGCCGCAACAGAGTATTTGTAGAGGATGGCGAGGGCATCAGAACACAGGCATTTGACCCTTCAAAGCTTGAGGATCCAAGTCTTATCATTTACGCACCTGTAAGAGTGCTCGGCAACAAGACAATTGTCACAAACGGTGACCAGACAGATACTATCTATGAGCTGATGGACAAGCAGCAGACATTTGAGCAGGCCTTAAGGACAAGAGAGTTTGAGCCTGACGCTCCTAACTATACACCTAGAATTTCAGGAATCATGCATATTGACAATGGCGAGTTCAACTATGCTATGTCAATCTTAAAGAGCAACAACGGCAATCCTGATGCATGCAACAGATACACATTTGCATACTCAGCACCGGTTGCTGGAGAGGGACATTTCATCCATACATATATGGGCGATGGCAATCCACTGCCAAGCTTTGAGGGTGAGCCTACATGGGTAGACATCGATGGGGATATCGATGAGTTTACAGATATGGTATGGGAGAACTTAAACGAAGACAATAAGGTATCACTTTTTGTCAGATATATTGATATCGCAACAGGCGAGTATGAGAGCAGAATCGTAAACAAAAACAAATAAAACACTATATAAACGGTCAAATATACAAGATAAGCAGATAAAAACAGGAGAACAGAAAAATGCAGGAATACGAATTAAAATACGGATGTAACCCAAATCAGAAACCGGCCAGAATATTTATGAAGGAGGGAGAGCTTCCTATAAAAGTGCTTAACGGCAGAGCCGGATATATTAACTTCCTCGATGCCTTTAACGGATGGCAGCTTGTAAGAGAGCTTAAGAAGGCAACAGGTCTTCCAGCCGCAACATCCTTCAAGCATGTTTCACCTGCAGGTGCAGCAGTAGGACAGCCACTTTCAGATGTAGAGAAAAAGATTTACTGGGTTGATGATATGGATATTGAGTTTACACCACTTGCAAATGCATACATCAGAGCAAGAGGAGCTGACAGAATGTCATCATTTGGTGATTTTATTTCACTTTCAGATGTATGTGACAAGAGCACTGCACTTGTAATCAAGAGAGAGGTATCAGACGGTGTTATCGCTCCGGGCTACACAGACGAGGCTCTTGAGATTTTAAAAGCTAAGAAGAAAGGCAATTACTGTGTTATCGAGATTGACCCGTCATATGAGCCGGCACCTATCGAGAGAAAGGATGTATTTGGCATCACATTTGAGCAGGGCAGAAACGAGCTTCATATTGATGACGATTTCTTCTCAAATATCGTGACAGAGAACAAGGAGCTCACAGAGCAGGCTAAGATTGATCTGGCAATCTCTATGATTACTTTAAAGTATACACAGTCCAACTCTGTATGCTATGTAAAGGGCGGCCAGGCAATAGGTATCGGAGCAGGTCAGCAGTCTCGTATCCACTGTACCAGACTTGCAGGCTCAAAGGCAGACAACTGGTGGCTTCGTCAGTCTCCACAGGTGCTTGGACTTCAGTTTGTGGATGGTATCAGACGTGCAGACCGCGACAATACTATTGACCTTTATATCGGTGAGGATTATATGGATGTGCTTGCAGAGGGTGAGTGGCAGAAGTTCTTCAAGGTAAAGCCGGACGTATTTACAGCAGAGGAGAAGAGAGCTTGGCTTGACAAGAATACAGATGTAGCACTTGGCTCGGATGCATTCTTCCCATTCGGTGACAACATTGAGCGTGCCCACAAGAGTGGCGTGAAGTATGTAGCCCAGCCGGGTGGATCTGTGAGAGATGACCATGTTATTGATACATGTAATAAGTACGGTATGGTGATGAGCTTTACAGGAATCAGACTTTTCCATCACTAATCACAAGGTATAGCGGTTATTAAGCTGAATTGAAACACAATAAGTAATTCAATAATAGGGGACTTCATGATATAATTACAGTATACATTTTACACAGTAGTTAATCATGGAGTCTTTTTATGTCATTACAGTTTATCACAGGTAATTCAGGAAACGGAAAAACAAAATATCTCTTTAACAGGATAGTGAAAGAGGCAAAGGCAAACCCAAGGGACAATTATCTTGTAATAGTGCCTGAGCAGTTTACAATGCAGACGCAGAGACAGCTTGTAGATTTGTCGGAGAATAAAGCTATCATGAATATAGATGTGCTAAGCTTTAAACGCTTAGCCTACAGAGTGTTTGATGAGCTTGGAATCACAAATCTCACGGTGCTTGAGGAGACAGGTAAGAACCTTGTACTCAGAAAGCTTGCGGCACAGGAGGCGGATAAGCTTGGCGTAATAGGCAGAAACTTAAACCGCATCGGATATATAAGCGAGGTAAAGTCACTGCTTTCGGAGCTTGTGCAGTACAATATATCACCTGAGGAGCTCGGAAGATATATTGCCTCAGGCAGGCTATCTGATACACTTTCAGATAAGCTCAAGGATGTGCTCGTGCTCTACGAAGCATTTGAGAAGTTTATGCAGGACAAATATATCACTGCAGAGGAAATACTTAATGTGCTTAGCAATGTGGCGGAGGAGTCTGCCATTCTTAGAAATTCAGTCATTGCATTTGATGAATTTACCGGATTTACACCTATACAGAACCAGCTCATCAAAAAGCTCTTTGTCATTTCAAAGAAAATATATGTAACGCTCACAATAGACTGTCGTGAGGATATCTTTAAGAGCAGAGGCATGCAGGAGCTGTTTGACATGCCAAAAAGGACAGTGAAATCACTCACCGAAATGGCAGCGTTTTATGGCATAGAAGTCGAGGAACCTATTATCCTTGATAAAAACTACCGGCTTGCAGAAAACGAAGAGCTAAGCTTTATGGAACAGCAGCTTTTCAGAAAACGAAGACACTCCTTTAAAAAAGCACCAAAGCACATTCATATAGACTGTCTGCGTGACCCGAAGCAGGAGCTGACAAAGATAGCCAGAAGAATTAATGAGCTTGTAAGGAACGAAAACCTGCGTTACCGAGATATTGCTATAGTCACAGGAGATGTGAATATATATGCAGGTTATGTGCGTGAAATATTTGACAAATACAATATTCCTTACTTTATCGACGCCACACAGGAGATACTTTTCCATCCGTTTATTGAGTTTATCAGGTCAATACCCGATATTGCGGCACAAAATTTCTCGGCAGATGCGGTGTTCAGATTTTTGCGGTGCGGCTTTAGTGAGCTATTGGACAGTGAAATAGATGTACTTGAAAACTACGTGCTCGCCTGTGGAGTAAGAGGTAAAAGCGCATGGGACAAAAAGTGGGTCAGGCTGCCAAAGCATAAGGCAGGCTATGACCTTGAGCTTTTAAACCAAAGCAGGGAGTATATAATGGAGCTTCTAAAGCCGGTATATCAGGTGTTTTCCGATAAAAAGTCAACGGTAAAGGACTATGTGCTCGCTATATATAAGCTGATAGTTTTGCTTGATATACCCGATAAGCTTGCAAAAAAGGAGCAGGCACTGCTTGATGCAGGGGACCAGACCGCATCAAAGGAATACGGACAGATATACAAAATTGTCATGCAGCTCTTTGAAAAATATGTGGCGGTGCTGGGTGATGAATGCATGGATGCAGAGGAATTTACACAGATACTGGATGCAGGACTGGATGCGGTGAATATCAGTCTGGATACGGCAGATGTAGCAGTCATACCGCCGGGATACGACACTGTGACCATCGGAGATATTGAGAGAACTCGTCTGACCAACATAAAGGTCATGTTTTTTGCAGGCGTAAACGATGGGATTGTTCCAAAGGCGGCAGGAAGAGGAGGCATTATATCCCAGTATGAGAGAGAGGCACTTAAGGAGCTGGATATAGAGCTTGCGCCTGGGGCAAGGGAGCAGGCATTTATACAGAGGTTTTATCTGTATCTGAACATGACAAAGCCATCCGAGGAGCTTTATATCAGCTATACGAGACTTGACAGTGAAAAAAAGGCTGCCCAGCCATCGTACCTCATAGGTATATTAAAGGGGATGTTTCCGGAGCTTGTCGTGACTGAGACAGAGGATGTAGAACAGCTTTTGGATATATCAAGCAGGCAGAGTGCTCTGGATTATCTGCTGTCAAATGAGGTGGATGACAGATGGTGCGAGATTGCAGCAGCAGTGATGCTCTATGACGCATCAGTCAGTGTTGCAGGGGACAGTAATGAAGTAGATGATAAAGAATTTACTCAAAAAAATTCCGTGGAGCGGCTCATCAATGCAAAGTTTGAGCATTATTCAAAGGATCCGATCAGCCGAAATGTGGCAAGAAGCATATACGGCAGACACATGGAGGGAAGTATCACGCGCTTTGAGCAGTTTGCCAGGTGTGCATATGCGCATTTTTTAAATTATGGATTGAGGCTTACAGAGCGTGAGGAGAGCGGCTTTACATCCCTTGATATGGGTAATATATACCATGAGGCACTGGAAAGATACAGTAAGAAGCTTGATAGGGAGAGCACTGACTGGTTTAGCGTGACAGATGCAAAAAGGGATGAGCTTGCGATGGAAGCAATAAATGAGGTGATTGATGAGTATGCAGGCTTTGGCATATTTGATACAGCGGAAAGCCAACATTCGATATCACATATGAAGGCGGTCTTTAAGCAGACAGTATGGGCACTCACAACCCAGATACGAAGAGGCAGCTTTGTGCCTGAGAGGTTTGAGTTTTCCTTTTACGAGAGCCTTGATATGGCAAATGATGTGACGGTTGATATAAAGGGACGCGTGGACAGGACTGACACATATACGGATGAGGGCAGGCTTTTTGTGAAGGTGCTGGATTACAAGTCGGGAAATACAGTTTTTGACCTGGTGAAGCTGTACTATGGCACGCAGCTTCAGCTTGCAGTGTACATGGACGCCGTCATGGAACAAAAGAAAGAGGCGCTAAAGCAGGTAAGTGTGGAGCCGGGCGGTATGCTGTACTATCACATCGACGATCCTGTAATTGATTTAAAGGATGTGACACCGGGCACTGAGATGTCTGAGGAAGAAATCAATCAGATGATATTAAAGAAGCTCAAGCCGGACGGGCTTATCAACTCGGACGAAAAGGCATACAGAGGCATGGACAGGGACTTTGAGAAAAGCTCTGACGTAATCCCTGTCACCTTAAAAAAGGATCAGACACCGGCTGCAGGCTCAAAGGTGGCAAACGCCGAAGAGTTTGATGTGATAACAAGGTTTGCGCGAGAGAAGCTTCGCGAGATAGGAAGAGAAATATATGATGGAAATGTTGCCGTCAATCCTATCAAGAACAAGAAAATAGACAGCTGCGCATATTGCGCTTTTCAGGCCATATGCAGGTATGATTCAAGGATACCGGGCTTTAGCGAAAGAAGCTTTAACGGTGACAATAAGGAAGATGTACTTGATAAAATGCGTACACAGATTGCAGCTGCAGAGCATAAAGCATGCTATGGAGATAATAATATAAAGCCATAATCGGGAGACATAATATGGATGTTAAATGGACCAGTGAACAGAAAAAGGTTATAGATTTAAGAGACAGGGATATACTTGTATCGGCGGCAGCGGGCTCAGGAAAGACAGCTGTACTCGTTGAGCGTATAGTAAACAGAATATGTGTGGATAATCCGCCGGTGGATATCGACAGGATGCTTGTGGTGACGTTTACCAAGGCTGCAGCTGCTGAGATGAGGGAGCGTGTCAGCCGTGCGATAGACAGCTTGAAGGAGCAAAAGCCGGACGATGAGAATCTGCAGAGGCAGTCGACACTGGTTCACAATGCGCTCATCACTACAATCGATTCGTTTTGTCTGTTTGTGGTGCAGAATAATTTCGCACAGCTTAATCTGGATCCTGATTTCAGAATCGGTGACCAGGCAGAGCTTAAGCTTATGCTAAAGGATGCTTTGGCACAGGTATTTGAGGACAATTATGCAAGAGAAGACAACGAGGCATTTATCAACCTTATAGATACCTACAGCAAGGGGAGAAATGACTCTGCCGTCAGGCAGATGGTGGAGGATATCTACTATAAGGCGGGCAGCTCATCATGGCCGAGAAAGTGGATGAACAGCCTCCTAAGGCTCTATGATATAAAGTCAGCTAAACAGCTTGAGAACTCAGAAATCATTAAGGAGATAGTGGATTACAGCAGGGTGCTTTTGGAGGAGGATGTTCAGGAGCTTACAATGGCGAAAGACCTGGCATCAGCTACACCCGGGCTTGAAAAGTATGCGCTTACACTTTCAGAGGATATAGCATTGTTTGATGGAATGACGGATGTGACAGGCTATGTCGGCATGCAGGAGTTCTTAAACAAAATATCCTTTGGCAGAATTGCTGTCATCAGGAAATTTGACGGAGACGAGAAGAAAAAGGAACGCGTGAAAAGTATGCGCGATGCCACCAAGAAGAAGGTAGACGGAATAAAGCAGAAATACTTTGGCATGTCAATTGAGCTTATGTATGAGCAGCTGGAGCGTCAAAGACCATTTGTTAAAGAGCTGATAAGGCTCTCACTAGAGTTTTATGATGCGATGGAGGCTGTAAAGACAAGAAAAAGAGTATTTGATTTTTCTGATATAGAGCACTTTGCGCTTCGTATACTGGTGGATGAACAGACACTAAAGCCCACAGAGACAGCGCGTGAGTTTTCAAAACATTTTGAGGAAATCATGATTGACGAGTATCAGGACTCAAACCAGGTGCAGGAGGATATACTTACCGCTATTTCAAGAGAGCATCAGGGAGCCGGCAACATGTTTATGGTGGGCGATGTAAAGCAGAGCATATACAGGTTTCGAATGGCGCGCCCTGAGCTGTTTATGGAAAAATACAACACATATACATCAGATGACAGTGCACATCAGAGAATAGACCTGCATAAAAATTTCAGAAGCAGGAATGAGGTGTTAGACTTTACTAATGACATATTCTACAAAATCATGGCAGCTGATTTGGGCAATGTGCAGTATGATGACGATGCGGCACTGTATCCCGGTGCAAGCTATCCAAAGGAGACGATGCGTCCTGAGCTTTTGCTTGTTGACTACAAGGATGAGGAGCTGTCTGAAATTATAGAGGATGAGGATGGAGATAAGGTGCAGATAGAGGCGCTTTTGATTGCAAACCGTATCAGGAGTCTGATGGAAAACGGCATGGTGACTGATAAAAAGACAGGGCAGCTAAGAGCCGTGCAGTACAGGGATATAGTAATACTTTCGAGAAGTGTTGCAACCTGGGGCAATACGGTGGCAGCAGTATTAAAGGATTGTGATATTCCGGCGCATGTAGAGTCGAATACAGGCTACTTTTCATCGTATGAGATACAGGTGATTCTGTCCATGCTTCGCATACTCGATAATCCGCTGCAGGATATTCCGATGGCAGCAGTGATTGCTTCGCCTATCGTGGGCATGGATGATGAGGAGCTGGCACAGATTAGGTCTGCCTTTAAGGGCGTAAGCTTTGCACAGGCTGCACTTAGCGCCATGGCAGGTGAGAATGGCTATGAGGACGAGAAGCTTAAAGCCTTCGCTTTGATATTTGAGAGACTAAGAGGTGCTGTAGCTGATACGCCAATCCATGAGCTTTTGTACATGATGCTTGATGAGACAGGCTTTTATAGGTATGCATCGGCCATGCCGGCAGGAAAACGGCGCAGACAGAATATAGATATGCTGATTGAGATGGCCGCAGCCTATGAAAAGACCAGCTACAAGGGGCTGTTTCACTTTGTCAGGTACATAGATATACAGCAGAAATATGAGATAGACTACGGAGAGGCCGATACCGCAGGCGAGAATGACGATGTGGTGCGTATCATGACAATCCATAAGAGCAAGGGTCTTGAGTTTCCTGTAGTGTTTGTTTCCGGGCTTGGCAAGAGCTTTAACACGCAGGACACAAAATCAGACCTGGTGATACATGAAAAGCTTGGGCTTGGCCTTGTGGAAAAAACAAAAAGCCCAAGGACAAAGCGACCATCACTGATAAGAAATGAGATAGTAAGCCGCATTAAAAGGGAAAATCTGGGAGAGGAGCTGCGTGTGCTGTATGTAGCGCTCACCAGGGCGAAGGAAAAGATTATCCTGACAGGGGGACTTTCAAATGCCCAAAAATCCTTTGAGAAGTATAGAGGCAATGTAAATGCGAACCAGCCAATAAGCTTTGGACAAAGGGAGGGAGCAGGGTGTTACCTGGACTGGATTATACCTGCCATGCTGTCGTACCCGGATAAGTATACGGTATCCACAGTCGATGCAACAGAGTTCGCTGCACGGACTGCGATGGATATGGCGGCAAACGATATATCAAAAGCGCAGCTTATTGGGCACATAAGTGCAGCGGATGAAACAAAAGTCAAAGAGCTCGCAGAGGAATTTGATTTTGAGTATGTATATGCTTCTGATATAACTAAAAAAAGCAAATATTCGGTATCTGAGCTGAAGCATGACTCTATGGTTGAAAAGTATGATAGCACTGAGAGGGAGGCAGAGCGTCCTAAGTTCCTATTGGAGGAGAAGGAGACGTATGTGCCGGACTTTGCGAGGGATGATGAGGCAGGCGGTGCTTCTAATGAAAGCAAAAAGCCTAAAAATGCAGCAGGTGTGAATCAGGGAGCGCTGCGCGGAACTGCAGTGCACCGTGTCATGGAGTGTCTGGATTTCAAGAGCCTGTGTGATATAGATACAAAAGACCATGTGGCAGTCAGTGCATTTGTGAAGAAAAGCATGGATGAAATGCTAAAAAAGGGGCTTATCACAGATGACATGTACAGGCTGACCAGACCAAAGCTTATAGAGCAGTTTATATCATCAGATGTGGCAGCGCGTATGGCACAGGCGGATAAGAGAGGCGATTTGTATAAAGAGAAGCCTTTTGTGATGGACTATGAGGGAGTATTGGTTCAGGGAATTATTGATGTATTCTGGCTGGAGAATGATAAAATAGTGCTGCTTGATTACAAGACAGACAGGGTAAATGCGGCTAAAGAGCTTATCGACAGATACAGCACACAGTTAAAACTGTATGCTGATGCACTTGGAAGGATTTTTTCTACAGATGGGAAAAGCATACAGGCGGATGAGAGGCTCATATATTCATTCCGTTTACAGCAGACAATTGTTACCTGTCGTTAATATAAAAAATAGTGGCATGTCACAGCAATCTATTATATAATGTTTAACAGGTAGTACAAAAATATAATATATTAATATATAAGACATAATTGCTGTATGAACAGCTGTATATAAAGCCAAAGAAAAGAGATAATTTACATGGAGGAATGCAATATGTACGAATACGATGACGAGGTTTTAGACACATTTTTAAAGAAGCAGACACAGCTTTTTAGTGAGGAGGTCGCAGATACTCCGGAGGCTGCAGAGGAATTTTTAGAGGACTGCATGGCTGTGGTTTGTAAGAATATAAAAGAAGTAAGAGATTACTTTGATGAGGCAGGCTCAGATATTTCGGGCATGTCAGATGATGAGCTTATGGACCAGAGTGAGGTCTTTGCCATTGAGGACGGCAGATTCCTTGTTGTGGAAGGATAGCAGGTATGAAGTATTTTAAGAAAACGATGTGTATGCTGCTTGCATCAGCGACACTTCTCACCGGCTGCAGTATTGGCGGCAAGGAGATAGTGCTTGATATAAATACCACGAATAGCCATACAGTTTTTTCCGTGGACAATATGAAGTGCGATAAGACGGAGGCACTCATATATTTAGCCAATTACAAAAATCTGTATGGCACTATGTATGATGTAAACCTGCTTGAGACAGATGATGCATCGAACGTGGAAAAATATATCAGGGATGTCACTGTTGATGAGCTGACGCGCATATACTGCATGGTTTCAATTGCAAAGCAGAAGAAGATTACACTTACAGACAAGGAGAAGAGTAGTGTGTCAAAGGCTGCAAAGGAATACTATGACTCATTAAACGAAGCTGAAAAGAAATTCACAAAGGCTGATTTATCAGACATTGAGAGCGCATACGAGCATTATGCGATTGCGCAAAAGCTGTACAATTCTCTATCGAAGGGCGTTGATACAGAGGTGAGTGATGAGGATGCAAGAGTTATCCATATACAGAAAATCTTTGTAAAGAGCAAGGAGAGCGCAGATGCTGTGAGCCAGAAGCTCTCGTCAAAGGAAGATTTTGCAGCAGTTGCATCAGGCAGCAGTGAGGACAGCCAGACAGAGCTGTATGCTGCAAAGGGCACTCTGCCAAAGGAGGTTGAGGCTGTAGCATTTGAGCTTGGCGATGGAGAGATATCTGATATGATAAGCACAGATGACGGCTACTATTTCATCAAGTGTATATCCAAGCTGGACAGGGAAAAAACAGAGCAGAACAAGGTCACTATACTGCAAAAGAGACAACAGGAGCAGTTTAATGATGACTACGAGCACTTTGTAAAAAAAGCAGGCTTTAGTTTAAACAATGACCTGTGGGATTCAATCAGTATAAAGGATGAAAAGGATGTGAAAACAAGCTCATTTTTTACTGTGTACAATAAATACTTTCAGGCCGACAATAATTAATAATAGACAGGAGCATATAATATGGACTGGGAATTTGACATCCTGTATGCAATTCAGAGCATCAGAACACCGTTTTTAGACAAGGTAATGGCGTTTTTATCCACCCTCGGAAATGCAGGCGCATTGTGGATTGTGATAGGTGTAGTGCTTTGTATTTCAAAAAAATACCGCCGTGGAGGCATGCAGATGCTTTCGGCAGAGCTTTTGAGCTTTATAGTGGGCAATCTGATAATAAAAAATATGGTCGACAGATTGAGACCATGTCAGATAGATGAGACAGTCAGTCTTATTGTAAAGATACCGTTTGACTCATCATTTCCTTCGGGACACACGTTAAACGGCATAACAGCAGCAGTGACACTTATGTTTATAGATAAAAGAATGGGAATACCGGCGATTGTACTTGCGGTACTTATAGCGTTTTCGCGTATGTACAACTTCATGCATTTCCCAACGGATGTCCTGGCAGGAGCAGTGCTTGGAGTGGTATCGGCTGTGTTTGTGAACTTTTTGTTTAAGAGAGCCGGTAATTAATAAAAAGCTGTACACATGCAGGTCTATGAAACCTGCATAGTGTACAGCTTTTTTATGTGATGTTAACAGTAAAATTACTTTGTTGTATTACTTTGTGAGAAGAAGCATGATATCATTACTTCTCTTTACAAATTTAGTCATCTGGTCAACTGAAAGCGGCTGGTTAGAAAGCATTGCAAGGTCGTAAAGCTGCTCAGCAAACATTGGAACATGCTCAGAATCCTTATTGTCTAAGATGTACTTCACAAGCTCGTTGTTGGCATTTAATGTGAGTGTCTGGTCAGCGGCAAACATGCTTGGATCCATTCCACCCATGCCTCCGGCTGCGTACATCTTCATCATATCCTGCATACGTCTGCCCTGCTCTGAGAGTGTGAGCACAGATGCTACATCTGCGTTCTTAAGGTTTTCTACCTTTACAGTGAGCTTGTCGTTGTTCAAAGCCTTCTTGAATACCTCTGAGAGAGTAGTGGTTGCCTCTGTGAGGTCTGCACCGGATTCATCCTTGAGAGACTCTGTGAGGTCTGCATCTATTCTCATGAACTTGTAGTGGTCATTTCTCTGCTCAAGCTGTGTGATGAATGAAGTATCGATATTGTGGTCAAGAATAACAGCGTTCATGCCCTGTTCCTTGAACAGCTTGATATACTGACCCTGCTGTACTACATCTGTGACATAGTAAACAGTATTTTTCTCAGGCTCCTTGTTTTCATCAGAGGCATTTGTATCTGTATTGTCAGCTTTCTTTGTATCATCAGAAGCATTGGCACTTTCTGCATCTGTTTTTTCATCCTCCGCAACAGGTGCGAGCAGCTCCGGAAGAGTCTGATACTTGTCATTGATGTCCTTGAAAAGAATATAGTCGTTTATCTTGTCGCAGAACTTCTCGTCCTTTAAGCAGCCAAACTTGATGAATGGGCTGATGTCATCCCAGTATTTCTCATAGGCTTCCTTATCTGTCTTGCACATACCGATGAGCTTGTCAGCTACTTTCTTGGTAATGTACTCAGAAATCTTCTTTACGAAGCCATCATTCTGGAGAGCAGAACGTGATACGTTAAGCGGTAAATCAGGACAATCGATAACACCCTTAAGGAGCATCAAAAACTCAGGGATGACCTCTTTGATATTGTCTGCGATAAATACCTGGTTGTTGTAAAGCTTAATAGTTCCCTCAATTGAGTCGTACTCTGTGTTGATCTTAGGGAAGTAGAGGATACCCTTTAAGTTGAAAGGATAGTCCATATTCAGGTGAATCCAGAAAAGAGGCTCCTTGTAGTCTAAGAATACCTTTCTGTAAAACTCCTTGTATTCCTCATCGGTACACTCATTCGGGCTCTTGGTCCAAAGTGGGGTTGTATCATTGAGCGGAACAGGGCGCTTAACGATTTTGAGCTGATCCTTTGCAGGAGATACCTCTACCTGCTCCTTCTCGCCCTTGTCATTTTCTTTTTCCTCGTACTTTGCGTCCTCATGAATTTCCTCAATGACAGTGTCAGTGTCACGCTTGTCAGCCTTGTCTATTGTCTCGTACTCTTCAGGAGCATTTTCCTTTGCAAGGTAAATCTCTGTAGGCATGAAAGAACAGTACTTCTCGATGACCTCACGTGCGCGGTACTCATTTGCGAACTCAAGACAATCGTCGTTTAAGTAGAGAGTAATCTCTGTTCCGACGTCGTCCATGTCGCCATCCTCCATATTGTACTCTGTACCACCGTCACATGACCAGTGTACAGGTGTAGAGCCCTCTTTATAAGAGAGAGTATCGATTGTTACCTCGTCGGCTACCATAAATGCTGAGTAGAAGCCGAGACCGAAATGACCGATAATCTGGTCATCATTTGACTTGTCCTTGTATTTCTCGATGAAGTCTGTAGCACCTGAAAAAGCGATACGGCTTATGTATTCCTCAACCTCATCAGCTGTCATACCAAGACCATTATCTATAATCTTTATTGTCTTTTCGTCAGGGTTTACGAGCACCTGAATCTTGCCCTTGTAGTCTGCAGGAAGGGAATATTCACCCATCATGTCGAGCTTTTTGAGCTTAGTGATGGCATCGCAGCCGTTTGAGATGAGCTCACGATAGAAGATATCGTGGTCTGAATATAACCATTTCTTTATAATAGGGAACAGGTTGTCGCTGTCAATTGAAAGATTGCCGTGTTTTTCTGTCATTTTTACACACTCCTTGTTTTTATTTACGCCGCGGTTATGGGCTGTGAGGTTGCGGTGTAGCAGCCAGTAATTCCTCAGAGAAAATATGAAGTCAGCCACAGGATTTTGTATGGATAGTTTGTGGCATGAT
>ENA-OPDT01000340-OPDT01000340.1-human-gut-metagenome-genome-assembly--contig:-NODE-340-length-16584-cov-6.320649_pt1 | contig 16584 bp, 20 predicted proteins | sample MGYA00241627_ERZ501517 | MGnify/ENA primary metagenome ERZ501517 (study PRJEB25962, sample SAMEA2042435) | human gut metagenome | biome: human gut; feature: human-associated habitat; material: faeces... | reverse complement strand
ACGAACTCTTATCGCCATATTCTCGACGGGCGCAAAAAGGATTTGAAAGAGGCGGAGGACATCCGGCAGATTTTTTCGCGGCCATGGTGCCGGTTCCATTTTAACGGCAAGGATAAAAACGTGGTTGACGCACATTTTGTCGGGCACCGGGGGCTGCTTATCGGCAAAGTGGAACGCGTCGGGAGAAACCGTCTGGGGTTTAAGACTTCGCATGCGGTGGCTCGTTATGACGGCGTGCAGATTGACGCGGCAGGCGACGAAAAACCGTTCGGGTTCGGGGTCAAGGCACTGTTTGTCAACGGAAAGCCGGCGATTGAGGCGGCGGCAGGGCAGTATGTGGAATTGGAACTGCCGGAGGAGCATCCGTATCTGGCAGCCGGCGCACCGGTTTATCTGGCTTCATCCTCGGCGGTGAAAGGAAAATATGCTTATCAGAAGCCGAAACCCGGAGCTTATCGCAATCGGGCGGAACTGGCGGTTCGGGTGGAAATCGGCGCTGATGAGGTGCGGGCGGTCTGTTGTGGGGCAGACGGTAGTGCAGGGACGGCGGAGCGTATCGCAGACGGCAGTGCAGGGACGAATGCTGAAAGGTTTTCCGGAGTGGCAGCCGTTATGCGAGGGGATTTCCCGCCGGCGAAAGATGCGGCAAAAGTAGAGGCTGCCGTGCGGGAAGCGTTTGCTAAAACCGGAGGTACGGCCTTTACCGTGGCAGCATTGGATATTGCCAATCCCGAAGCGCGGTTTGTTCCGGTTTCGGTATTGAATGAATTGCGGCGCGGTCTGTTGGATAAAGCGGCGGAAGCGGCGAAAATGGCGGAGGAAGAGGCGGCTGTGCAGATGGCGGAATCACGGCAGGCCGTGAAAACCGGCGGAGCAGAGGCGGTGAATGAATGTGAAAATATAGAGCCGGATGCCGGGGGAAATTGTTTGGCGACGTGTGCGACGGAACGGCAGGTTAAAAAATTGCGGTTGTTCCGTATCGGGCTGGAAACGGCTGAAACGGACTGGCAGGCGTGTGATATGGCGGAAACATGGTTTGTATTGCCGCAGATATGCCGCAATACGGGGAGATTGGCCGCGGTTGTGCAGAGTTTGTATGATGCAGGGGCGAGGAAGTTTGTTGTCGAGAATTATTATGCTTTCGAGATGCTCAGGCAGTACGAAGGCGTGCAAATCGGGGCGGGAAGCTTTATCTATGTCATGAACCATTATGCGACCGCGGCCTTGCGTGATATCGGCGCGGCGTGGGCAACGCTGGCGTTGGAAAGCCCGGCGGAAAATATGGCGGAGACGGCGGCGAAGGCTCTGGTGCCGACGGTTCAGGCGGTGTTTGCATATCCGCCGTTGTTTACGTCGGCGGTTTGCATCCGTCCGAATGCATGCAAGGATTGCAGCCGCGGGGTGAAACGCTATCGGCTGAAAAAAGACGGGCGCGCGTTTACGGCAGTTTCACGCGATTGCCAGGTGCAGGTTTTTGATACCAGGCCGTATGAGCGCGAGGCAGTTCCCGGCATTTGGGCTGTTATTGACGAAAGAGATTAATCCTCAAAAAGGGACAGGCGGCCGGCGTACGGCAGAAAGCGAGACGTTGATAAGTTAGAGCCGACAGGAGAACGGCTTTGGGCTGTTGGTATGCGGCGTTGGCGGCAGAGGGGGCATTGGTTGCAAAAGGCGTCTGCGGCGTTAGCGGCAGAGAGCCTGGACAGCCGAGAGCTTGGGCGGCAGAGGCGACTGCGACGTTGGCACACAGGGAATTACAAGAGGCCGCCCAGCAGTCCTTTGGCGCTGTTTTTCAGATTTTCGGCAGTTCCTTTCAAAGTGTCGGCGCTTTCGCCGGCAATATCTTTTAGGCTGTTCAGCCCCTGACGGACAGCAGTATCGTAAGCGGTATCAAGGATTTTTTTCAGAATAAGAGAGGCTGTTTCAATAATGCCTTTGCCTTGACTGCCTTTTTCACGGCCGATATCTTTCAGGGTGACGGCGGGCAGGGGAACGGAAGCGGCGGCGCCTTTGCCGCCAAACGTGGCGCCGAGGCTGACTTTGCCGCCGGTTATGTTAAGCGCGTTGATGATGACTTTTTTGCCGCCTGAGGAAGAGGCTGATTTCGCGGAGCCGCCTGAGGAAACGGCGGGCTTTGCGGTGCCGGCCCGTGTGGCATCGGTTTGGTCAGCGGCGGGTTTGGCAGCGGCGGCTGCGGCGTTTTTGTTGACTGCCGCCAGCAGGTCGGACACGTTGTTATGGGCGACGCTTTTCAGTTCATACGCAATTTCGGGGTTGGCGATGCGGATTTCTTCGACAACAATGACCGGTTTTAAGAGCGAGCGCATATCCAGCCTGACATAAACGGAGCCGAGGCTCAGTATCTGCGGCGTCTGATATCCTTCGGGGTTGGCGATGCGAAGGCCTTTCAATTCGGCTTCTCCTTTGCGCAGGGACAGGCGGAAGCCATCGAGCGCGACTTCGGTACCGGTCAGCTGCGAGCCGTATTTGGCAACGGAGGCTTTGACAATCGATTCAAGGTTGAGATACAAGCCGCAAATTCCTCCGGCAAGCAGAATGATGATTGTAAGCAGGATAAGCAAAAATTTTTTCATGACAGTCCTTTCAGCCGAAGCGAAACAAATTCAAAACAACTTCCCGAAAGCCGAATCGGACGGTTGGCGCGGGCAGCTTTTGGGGATGCAAATATATAATGAAGTATATATTTTTATTTTAATTTTGCAATCAATTAAAATAAAAAATCTGCTGTAAAAGAGGAAGAATTGGTGAAAAAGTTGCCGAAAAATCAGGCAATGTGAAAGAAGAGCTTGATTACTACTATAACCAAGTTTGAAAAGGTTTATCTCCTCTTGCGGCTTCAAAAGATAAAATTCATGACAGAAAGGTAAATGAAATTGGTAGACAACGAGCAAAAAGTGGTGTATATACCAGTTCAAAAGATGGGTGTCATTCTTTTAGAGTGAAGGGAATCAATGGAAAGTACTGAATTAAAAAAGTGGATTTGGCGGATAGTGCGCTTTGTTTGGAATATTTTTGCACTTTTCGGTGTTTTTGTTTGCGGCTATTTTCTTTATTTGGTGTTTGATGACGAAGGGTATTGTCTGAGCAGCCAACAAGGAGTGTGGGATAATGAGCAGAAAATCTGCCGCAAAGATTGTATTAAGTGGAGCCAAGAACAAGGCTGCATAACTGAAAAAATGTTGGAAGGTGATACCGAGTAATATTTTCCTTAACGAGAAAAAGCCTCCGTTATTCGGAGGCTTTTTCATTTGGCGGGGGGTAACGCCATTTGAGGGAAATTAGAAAAATAAATATATAAAATTCAACGAGATGTTCGGTATTATTTTTGTCGGCGTCCGCTGTGGTTTATATAGGGGAAATTTTTTTTTAATTTACAGTTGCGAAATGTGAAATTTATTTCTATATAGTATTTATCATATATTAAATATGATAGATTTGTTTGATTTTATAAGGAGAAGAGATATGCCAAAATATGGTGATAAAACAGCAAAATAACTTGATAATTATTTGAAAAACTACAAGCCTGTACTTGGGAAAACAGGAGCCGGACTTGCCGCTCCTGTTAAAGACTTGAAACGTAGTCATACATTAATGAAAGAAATGAAGCTAAAGGAAAGTGATCTGTTTTTCCACTGTAAAGCAAATTATGAAGCAACAAAGCGAAGCGGCGTATATGGAGCGGGTGTTGCAAATATTATTGATGCAGGAAAAGAAATGAAAGATATATTCATCAACAAATATTCCATCGCTGACAGTGTACGGGATTACCGGGCAAATTTAAGAGGACAGAGAGGAGCGTTGCAAGGTAAAACATTAGAAAAAAACTGTCCGACACACCATACGAAATATAAATAAGGAGAAAATATGAAAAAAAAATTATTGTTGGTGATAAAACACATCCTAAAGGCGATAATCTTTTTTTGCATGATGGCGGTGTTGGGTATTAGCTGGGCAATAACCTTTGGAACGGCACCTTTGTGGTTTTATTTGTATGGAGCGGTGGTTATCGTCGCTCTTGGAGCATTTGGCTTGTCATACTGTCAGAAATATCGCAAAATTGCATATATTGTTTTGGGTACGGCGCTGGTCATTTTTATTCTGATGGGGAAATATGTCCCGGAAATTAAAGAGCAGCACGATATTGATGCCTGTATGGACAGTGGAAAGGTGTACGACCCCGTTCAAAAAATCTGCCGTGATGACTGTTGGAAATGGGACGATGAACTGGGGTGTTTGAAAGAGTAGGCCTTACCTGACGAAAGATATGTGAAAACACGAAAAAGCCTCCAAAAAACGGAGGCTTTTTCATTTGGCGGGGGTGGTCAGAAATTTATGAACTAAAGCTAAGATAAATTATAATCAAAGCTGCTGCTAATAAAACAGCAAAAATTCTCCAACTTCTATACATTCGGTATAGTCCTTGCGTTGGATAACCATTCTGTTCGTATTCATCACATACCCATTCCATACGTCCTTGCTCATAGAAATAAGCAGACCAAAGGATAAAGCAAACCACACCAAGAGAATATCCCCAGTGTATAAAGAACAAGGCAATACCTGCGATGACAAGTCCTTTAATAATACGGCTGTAAATGCGCTCCGCCTGTTTCTGTTCAGCTGAGTGTTCAGATTTTTTACCTTTTTTCATAAATATACAAAAATTAATAATTAATACAAAATAAATTTAAGTAGTCAAGGAGTACCATACAACGGAAAAAAGTCAATATTTTTTTCTCAAGGCCTACCGGATTTAATCTATATTAAGCGTTTGAAAATAAAGAAATATAAGTAAAATGGTTCGGAAGTTTCTCCCAAAATACGATTTTGAAATTTGCAACATACAAACTGGGGTAAGCGCTTGATTTTTAAAAAGAGAAACAGCTTTCGTGATAGGAGCTGCCAACTATGGCGGACAATACATACCGGTCAGGCGAACATCTTATACAAACTGCGCAAATACAATGCGGCTACGCAAACACAATGCGTTGGGGATTGTTCTTTTTGGGGGATTGCCAAAAAAGCTGTTAATGTGTATAAAAAAAAAGTTAAACGTTGAAAATCCGCTAAAAACGGGCAATGCTGCCTTGGATTATGCTGCAGGACAAATAAAGCCGGTAAAAGCGTGGAATACGGGGTTTAATGCGGGAAAATATGGTTTTATCGCCAAACAAACATACGATGAAACCTGTAAACGCAAAAAGCAGAACCAGTCAGAATACAGGAGAACAGATATGAACAAAACCCTTGCAAACCTTTTAATTTTAGGCGGTGTTAACCATATCATCTCCTATATCCCTCTTCCTCAATTAATAAATCAAATTTGGTCTGTTCTGTTTATCATCTTTTTCGTCATCATCTTATTGAAAAAAAACTTTTCCTTATTCGCTCCTATGCAAAATAAATTTAGCAAAATTACCCATTACATTGAAGCTTTAGGCGCAGTAGACTACCTTATATTTTTATTTGGAACAGTCGCCGGTTTCATTTTCGGCTATATCTCCGCACAAAGACAATACAATAACGAACCGCCGATTGACGATGTCGCCCTTGCTTACTTTTCTTGTCTGGAATATGCATATTATGCTGCGCTTGTTATTGCATTTATCTGGGCAACATATATCTCATTTTTAAAAAAACACGACTGAGTGTTTGATTAAAATGCCTCCATACACCTTTCCCGCACCGTTAAAAAACTTCCGCAAGCCGGGGGGAAAATGGCAGGGTTTGGCTAGTAATTCACGAACCGCCGCACATCTTCAGCAATCGTATCTTTGTTAAAAACAATTCCATTTATACCGATTGATTTTGCCACCTTAACGTTTTTCAATTTATCATCAATAAAAACAACCTCTTCCGGCTTAGCTTTCAATAACCTTAGAATCTGTTTATAAATTTCTGCATCAGGTTTTAGCAGCCTCAACTCATACGACACAAAAATTTTATCATCCGCCGCCAATCCCTTTGCTGTATCAAATAAATTTGGCAGCGCATTAGACAACAGACAAACCTCAATCCCTTTTAATTGAAGTTCTGCCATAACTGCCAATGTTTCGGCATAAATTTCTCCAACGCCTTTGTGCATTGCCTCATCAATCAAAGCCTCAATACCCGTCGAACAGCCAACCCCGCAATGAGCGCATAACTCTTTGCAAAACTGTGAAAAATCAACGTTACCTTTCATAAAAGGATTATAATTAAATGATTTTACTCCCGCTTTGGCATCAAAATCATCTTTTTGGGGAGACATTTTCCGCATAAGACAATTAAGAGGATGCAAACTATAAGGGTAGCAAACCTGCCCGACATCAAAAATACAAAATCTTATCGCCATTTCTCATTACCTATAACATATTTAATCTGAGAAATATTAAAATACAGAAATCAGCCAATTACAAGCTTTTTGAGCACGATTTGACATCTTGTCCTTAGGGCTATTAAGTTAAAAATGGCAGCTTTTGTATTTCTTCGTTCCTTTTATAGTCGCGAAATGTGAAATTTATTCCTATATAGTATTTATCATATATTAAATATGATAGATTTGTTTGATTTTATAAAGAGAAGAGATATGCCAAAATATGGTGATAAAACAGCAAAATAACTTGATAATTATTTGAAAAACTACAAGCCTGTACTTGGGAAAACAGGAGCCGGACTTGCCGCTCCTGTTAAAGACTTGAAACGTAGTCATACATTAATGAAAGAGATGAAGCTAAAAGAGGAAAAGATGGCAGAAAAAGCAACACAGGTAAAAGAAGATGCAGTGTTTAGCATCTTACTGAAATTATTTTTTATTTTTCTAATGTTGCTTGGTTTTGCTTTTGAGTATGCTGCCATCAATAATGCAGAAGGGGATATTTTGAATATATACTATTCTGTGATGACAGCATGTTTATTTTTCCTTGTTTTGACTTTTTTTTCTAAAATACGAGTTATAGCATATTGTGCGTTTGTTATTTGCATTGTTGTTTATGGGTATATGCATGATAACCTTAATGAGATTGTGACTGAACGCCGTAGGGTAGATTGCCTTGAAACGGGGAAGATTTATGACCCCGTTCAAAAAATCTGCCGAAGCGACTGTTGGAAATGGGACGATGAGCTGGGATGTTTGAAAGAGCAGGCCTTACCAGACGAAAGATAGTTCACAAAGAAATCCATTACTTTTGCAAATATTGCAAAAACTGATGAGGCCTGTAGTGTAGGACTGACCTTCACTTCGTTTGGCCGCACAGGCGCGCATTGCCGTCGGCAACCGGCATACTTCCGTCTGTCTTGCGCTGGCAGTCGAACCTGCTTTTCGGTTTGAGTCCAAAATCATTATTTAAAACAAAAAAAACGCCGCAAGGGCGCATTTTTGTTTTAATGGTGGGTGATAGACACCAGACAGGCGAACATTAAAAAATATAAGATAAATATGTAAAATCAACAAGATAAGTTTGGCCTTGTTTTTTGCTCGAGTCCGTTATGAATTGCATACGGAAAATTAGATAGATAAACCTCAGCGCAATGCACCTAATTTCTAATCTTTCAAAACTTCCCTGTGACCGCCTTTGTCCGGACCGATACGACGGATATGTTTCAGGTGGCGCTACCACTGGAAGTGCAATGAATAAATAAAACAGAAAATTATAAAAATGCAATATATTGCGGCTATAAAATATAAGAAACAAAACGTGTACAAAATATGTGAAACACTTGCTTTTTGGGCGATAAATCGATAAAATAAAAAACAAGTAAATGTCTTGAGGATTAAAAGATGGATAAAGAAACCGCCATAAAATTATTTGAAGAGCAAAAAGTCCGTGTGGAATGGGATGAAAACCAAGAAAAATGGTATTTTTCCATTGTTGATGTTGTGGCAGTATTAACATCTTCCGAATATCAAACAGCTAGAAATTACTGGAAAGTATTAAAACACAGGCTTTCCGAGGAAGGTAATCAAACGGTTACAAATTGTAACCAGTTGAAAATGATAGCACCAGACGGTAAAATGCGTCTGACCGATGTAGCTGATACTGAGCAGCTTTTGCGCCTGATACAAAGCATTCCAAGCCCAAAGGCCGAACCGTTTAAGATGTGGCTTGCTAAAGTTGGTCGTGAGCGTATTGATGAAATGGAAGACCCCGAAATTACAATCAACCGTGCTTTGGAAACATATCTTAAAAAAGGATATTCCGAAGCGTGGGTAAATCAACGCCTGAAATCTATTGAAATCCGCAAAGGCTTAACAGACGAGTGGGACAGAGGCGGCATTCAAAAAGGTTTGGAATATGCGATTTTAACCGATGAAATCACCAAAGCGTGGACGGGAATGACCACCAAAGAATACAAACAACTTAAAGGACTAAAAAAGGAAAATCTGCGCGATAATATGACTAATATGGAACTGGTGTTGAATATGCTTGCAGAAGTTTCGGCAACCGAAATTTCCCAGAGCCAAAATCCTAAAGGTTTAGCTCAACACAAAAAAGTCGCTCGCGCAGGCGGGGAAGTCGCCAATAAAGCCCGTAAAGAGCTGGAAAGCCAAACCGGCAAAAAGGTCGTAACCGATAAAAATGCAAAAAAACTGCATAAACAAATAGAAGTATTGGAGAAAAAGTAAATGAATATTAAGCAGAAAGTCCAACAATCCGACACACCAAATAAAACTGTATACAATAAACAAAGAAATATTGATGAAGAAAACCAAAAAGCGGATACAATATTCAAGAAAATGCTGGAATTATTGGATAAAGCCCGTCGTTTGACTAAGGTAGGCCTAAAAGTTAAAGAAGTAAATGAGACAATAGAAAAATATGATAGAGAAAAAGCTATCTTCTTGATTGCCCAGAATGTGAATAAATATGAAAAGCTTATAAATCTCTTATCTTGCATAACCGGACGATACGTTATATATGAACCGGATTATTATGCGGATAAAACGGATGAGATTATTTTTTGCGATTTAAAATACATTAGAAATGTAATCTATTTTGATGAAATAAAGAATACCGGTCTTGAAATGACGTTAACAAAAGCCCTTAAAAAACTTAACATAATAGACTAGTAGGCTACCTGTCAGGGGAGGATCTAATAAGTTGGTGTCAAAATGTCGCCGACTGTAATTACAAGCCGTAGAAGGTAAGAAATATATAACAAATATTGTCGCGCAAAAACGATTAAGCAATGGTTTATCTGTGTTGGCTAGTATGCATTAACGGTGAGGCGCGCAAAGTATACGAAATTGGTAATGATACAATATTAAGCAATACAATATAAGAGGATGAAGAATGACTGAAGAGGTAAAGAGAAAAAAAGTAGATGTAGAAGGTGAATCTCCAATATTTAAAGACAGTAAATTCAATTTATTTAAAATAATAAGAAATGTATTATTAGTATATGTTATTCCTTATTATATCAAATTTAGTTATAATATCGTTGCAAAAAATATCAATGAAATGAAGTTGTTTAATTGTAACGATTGTTTTTTAAGCATAGTTGGATTCTCTATATTATGCTATGTATTGGTTTTAATTATATTTATTTTATCGTTTTGTAAAAGTATAATATCAAAAACGTTAATATTTATATTATGGAGTGTAATAGTATATATTTACATAGGACAATTACTGTCTGCTTGTGCTAATAAGTTATGCCTTATAAATCCTTTTATGTTTCCACCGATAGTCATCCCTTTTATCATTATATTTCATAAAGAAAAATATTTTGATTTAACATTTATCCTGTTAATACTATTACCAACAATAAATATAATGATAGATAGTATATAAATACCCTAGGGTAAAAATACTAGATTTATTACATTAAATAAAAAATATAAAGCAATAAAACAATTGAATAAAATAGACAATTATTTTGTTAATATATGAACTTTTAGGAGAAATACAATGAGAAACCGTCATCTCTCAATTTTTGAAAACAAAGAGTATATATGTTTCGCGCTTTTCGTATAAGCGTTGCCATTCGGGCGCATCGCTTTCAGCCTCGTAGGTTTCACCTAAGATAGTGTTGCGAAATCCTTGCGTTAAACTCGGGTTCGTTTTGGTTTTTTCAAAAATATCCACGCACTCTTTCCATGAGAGCCACCCCACAGGGGAGTAAAGCGAGGAAAGATGGTATCCTGCCGTCAGGCCATCGCTTGGCGTGGTCGCCTGCCAATGACCGTTCGCCAACATCTGGGTTTTGTAATGTTCACCAATCAGTTTGCCGCAATGAACGCACTCGTACGCCACATTTCCGTCTTCGGCACGGATTTGCGCCCATTCCAATTTTTGAAACCCACCGCAATAAGGGCACGGCACAAAATAATACCGCTTGTCGGAATTCTCAAACTCACGTTCAATGTTTGACAAGCCCTTAATAGTCGGCGTGGAAACGAGAAATATTTTCTTGCGCTTGCTAAATGTCGCTGTGCGCCGTTCCGCAAGCAAAATCGGATCGCCTTCGCCGTCAATATCCTGTGGGTAGCCGTCAATCTCGTCCATAAACAAATAACGCGCCGGCATAGAGCGCAGTCCCACCGCCGAATTTGCTCCCGTCATCACCAAAACACCGCCCTGGAAATCCTTAGAAAGCATGGTGTTGCCTTTATCTCGAGAGCGAGGCGAACTGACAATACCTTTTAACGCCGGACAATCCTCAATCAGCGGGTCTATACGTTGGCGCGAATTACGTTTGGCCATTTCAACCGTAGGCGAAACCGCCATAATCGGACCAGGCGCTTTATGCATAATGTAACCGAGCCAGTTGTTGCCGCACTCGGTGCCGCCGATTTGTGCGCCTTTCATAAAGACAACCTTTTGAATTGGGCTTTTAGGCGACAGGCAATCCATAATCTCCCGCAAATAAGGCGTGCGAGTTGTTCGCCATCGCCCTGGCTCGGAAGCTGATTTTGAAGACAACACCCGATACTCGTCCGCCCAGTCGGAAACCGACATATAGCTGTCCGGTTCAACGCCTTTGAAAAACTCATCCTCTATATAGCTTGACGCCTCAAAGTTCTCGGTCAAGAAGGACTCTGCTTTCGGATAGGAGTTTTCGGACATATTCATCAAGCACCGTTATTGTTTTGTGTTCATCGATCTCCAATTCTGCAGCAATCAAAGCGCCATAGCGTGTCGGAAACGAAATAAACAAATCCCGAAGCGACCTCCCGAGATTAAAGGCGTGTGTTCCTGCCTTTTTGCGGTCAATTGTTTCTCCTGTTATCATTTTAAGCTTGGCTTTGGCAAGCATCGCCCGATAATAAATATCGGCGGTTTTGGCCTGCTGAAAACTAGACATTCCCGCTTTGGGAGTATCAGCGGCTCCCTCAAAGAGCGGATCGGCTTTGCGGCTTTTGGCGGGATCGGTGTTCATAAACCATTCTTTGTTGGCCTCATCAACGTCAATCTTGCCATCCGCCGTTTTATGAATACGCCCCGAACTAATCGCCGTCTGCACCGCGTTCAGCCGCACACCGCGCATTCTGGCATATTCACGAAGTGATACTTTTTGCCCCATTTATTAACCACGTAAAAAGAAAAGGCTTGGTTTTATGCCAGAGCCTTTGCCCATTTTTTAACTAGCTTTTAACATTCAACTTGCCCTATGGCTATCTTTTTACCAATAAGTTCGTGGCATACTGTTTCAGTCCATGAACTACAAGTGCCTCGTCAGGAGGATTAGGAACAACATAAAACCTTTTTAAATAAAAAAGGAGAAGATCTTGTGTCAAATCTTCTCGGTCTTCATAACCAAACAATGGGGTTGATAACAATCTCCGAACTTGCGACAAGATTGTTATTCGGACGTACTCGGGTAGTCCGTTAAAAATGGGGGGCTTCATAAATAAACCTCTAAAACTATTGATTAGAGGTTTATTTTCAAATTTAAACTGCTGATAAACAAGCTACTTAAAACACAACAACAAATAGAAAACGACTATTGTGTAGGTATTATAAAGCAAAAATAAGAAAATAATACTGTGCAAAATACTGTGCAAAACTAGATTACCCCATAAAGTTTGCGTTGTTCAGCCCAAATTGGAGGAATATCTTCGCGAATTAAGCGTTGCAAATAGAGTTCCGCAGGCTGAGTTCCAGCCAAAATCCGTTTTATAATGTCTGGTGCCAAGCATGTTAAACGAATAAGCCGTCCTAAATATCCGGAATCAATATTTTCTTGCGCCGCCAATTCTAAAATTGACTGTTTCCCCGTGCTAATAATTTTTTGATATTTAAATGCCTTACAAAGAGCCATTATCAACTCTGTGCTATAATTTACATTTTGGGCAATATCTTCAGGGAGTGATAATATTAATGCACCTTTGTTTCTTTTAAATGGATAATCAATAATTGTCGTATGATCTTGTGTTTGGGCTAAAAGATTGGAAGTCAGCAAACTTAAAGCCACTTTTGACCAAGTTATTTCTATTGTATCATAATTAACGACAATCCCTTTAATCAATAATTTCATCAGTTGCAGTTTGTCCCGTTCAACCATCTTTTCTATAATTTTTTCCGGATGACGCATAGCTTTATATATTTCCGCTGATTTATCGGTGCTTATTTTATTAATTAAACCATTCAAAACAGTGATATCACTAATAAGAGGCGTGACAATCTTTAAAATACATTCATCCATAAGCTGGACTGGAACCGCTCCATTACTACAATGATGGTAACCATAATATTTAGCCTTTGTTGAAGTGTAATAAAAACGACGCACTCCGTGACTTTGGCAGGATGCCGGTGTCATCGGGCTATGGCAGCACCCACAAGTTAGAAGTCCCCGTAAAATTCCAACCTCATTTTTATTAAACAAGCAGGTGCGTTCGCTTTTTTCTTTGTTTTTAAGGATATATTGCACGCTTTCAAATATTTTAGGCGATATGATTGCTTTATGCTGACCGTCATATAATTCATCTTTATACTTTATTTTTCCCATATATGTTGGATTTTTCAGCATCCTTAAAAGCGCATCCCGCCGAAAATCCCGATATCCGTTTTCGGTTAAAAGCTTGCATACAGACATTACCGATTTATATTTGAGATACATTTCAAACATAAATTTAACCACATCAGCTTCTTGAGGTTCAATCTCCAATTTTTTATTGATTGAACGGTAACCATATGGAACAACGCCACCAGTCCACATACCTTTTTTTCTAGAGGCGGCTGTTTTATCCCTGACACGCTCACTGCCTATTTCTCGTTCAAATTGCGCAAATGAAAGGAGCATATTCAAGGTTAGCCGCCCCATACTGTCCGATGTATTAAAATTTTGTGTCACCGAAACAAACGAGCAATGATATTTATCAAAAATATCAACCATCTTGGAAAAATCTACAAGCGAACGTGTTAATCGGTCAATTTTATAAACCACAATCATATTGATTTTACCACATTTAATATCGTCCAATAATCGCTGCAAAGCTGGACGTTTCATATTACCGCCTGAAAACCCACCATCATCATAATGTTCTTCGACTAATACCCAACCTTGATGTTTTTGACTTTTAATATAATTCTCTCCTGCTTCTCTTTGAGCTTCAAGCGTGTTGAATTCTTTTTCCAAGCCTTCATCTGTTGATTTTCTGGTATAAATTGCGCATTTAACTTCTTCCATAACTATATTCCCCAAAATTCTTTGCCAGAGATTTTACGTCCTGTAATTTTATATGCCACCGCAGATAGAGATTTGTAAAACTCGTTGTCCATTTCAAAACCACCATTGACCACACGCAAGCGATATGTCTCGCCCTTAAATTTTCTGACAATTTCTGTGCCTATGGATAATGTTTTTTCAGGCAAGAGTGATTTATCCATATTTTCAAGAAGGGATTTGGTTTTAGCATCCAATCCGCCAAACCGTAATTCCTGCAAGCGGTTTGTAACGCGCCATATAAAAAATTCTTTTCGTGTTGTTGCTTTTGGCGGCTCCTGATTATAAAGAGTTATATACAAATCTTTTAGTTCTGAAAAAGCGAGATTTGGTATTTCTTTCAACTCAACATTCAAATTAGGCATCTTCGTCATATTGACCTCCTGCTTGATGAATGCTTGGAATCACACACAAGTCCAGTTTATTATTCGTATTATCGCTGTTTTCCTGCTCTTTTAAGAGTTCGGTAACTGGCGCATATAAAAGTTCTAACAGCCGTTCGAATTCGGAATTCATAAAAACCTCCTGTTATGATTAAGCACAACAGGAACACCCGTTGAAAAATGAAAACCGTTTCCATTTTTTTAATATTTTTTTGCTCTGGTGTTCGCGCCTCATTCGGTCGTCCATAAGAGACAAGAACAGGTATATTTTTAAGGGGTTGAAATATAGCGTTTTTTGGTCGGTACGCGTTCAGACCAAAAGTATCTTTTTTGCCTCAAAATTCATAAAAAACACTAAAATAAGGATACAAAAAAAGAGATACCGTTCAGACCAGAACGCGCCAACACCGCGGAAATACTGGCATTCAGAGAGTACGAAAAAAGCCTCCGTTTTTTGGAGGCTTTTGATGATGGTGGGTCCTGTAGGACTCGAACCTACGACCAGACCGTTATGAGCGGCCGGCTCTAACCAACTGAGCTAAGGACCCGTCGGCATCCTTTTTAGGGCAAATGTTTTTTGTAGTCAAGAGGAATTTTTACGGGCGGGGGATTTTTTCCGCCTTTTTATTGCGGGCGGCTTTATTAATTATGCGCAGCTTTATGATGTTCGGCTTAATATGCGCGGCGGAGAGGTTATTTGGTGCGGCGGAGAGGTTTATTTGGTGCGGCGGCGAAACAGCAGGTGGAAACCGGCAGCGGCGGCAAGGGTTATGGCGGCAAATTCGGCGTAGTACCACGGGTTATCCGCATTGACGGGAAAATGGTAAAGGATAAACGAATGGAACATAAATATTTCCAGATTTACGGTTTCGAGCCATAGCAGCGGTTTGGCGGAGATTATCCGGGAGAGTGCGCCGCGGCCGAAAGCGAGCACATATATCACAGGCAATGCCAGCAAGACGAAAAACAGGCGGTATGTCGTGCCGCCCAAGGAATAACAGGCGGCAAGATACAGGCCGGCAAACAATGTTTCCAGAAGGGTCGCGGCGGCAAAGGACAGGCGCGGCCGCAAAACAGCGTTTAGCGGCGAAGGGGAGAGGAAAAAGACGCCGGCAATAAAACCGAGGCTGTAGTTCAAAGCCTGTACCAGCGGGTTGGCGTGCAAATCCAGCCGGATATACGAAGGATAAGAGTTGCGCATATATTCAATATACAGGCGTATGGCAACGAGCAGGGCAAAAAACAGAAACAGGCGGCGGGCGGCTTTGGCGCGCGCGGCGGCGCGGGAAAGGGCGGGGGTGATGAAATAGCAGAACAGTAGAGCGCTTAAAAACCACGATACATTGTTGAACATAAACTGCGTGCTTTGGAACCAGGCGTGCTGCAATGTCAGGTTCAGCAGCCCGAAGGACAAGATGAACCCGATGGTTTGGGAGGACCAGGCCGGCACAAAAAACAGCTGCAACAGGAATGTAGTAAAGTGGACGGGGTAGAGGCGGGGCAGTTTGGCTTTGACAATCTGCCAGCCGGAAGGGCGGGCTGCCGGGGTATCGCTTGGGCAAAAATGGTTATAAGCCATACAGAATCCGGAAGCCAAAAACAATACTTCGACCATGCGGGCGCATAAATCCCAGCCGGGCAGTGCTCCCATGTGGCAGGCGATAATGCCGATGACGGCAAGAGCTTTGAGCCCGCTGAAGGCTGTGAGGCGGGGTTTTGCCGAACAGGGAAGGGATGTATTGAGGGAGCAGGCTGGCATTGTTGGTCTCCGGCTGGTTAACGTATGCGGTTGATGGTTTGCGAAATAAGTTTAAAGCGGCACGGCAGGGTTGTCAACCGGCAGAAAGCGGCGGTGCACAGGCGGAGACAGAACGGGGTGAATATATACTTTCGGTCAGGTTAAATCAGGCGGCGGGGTTTATTATATATAGGCTTAAGTTTATATTCCGGCCGGGGAAACGGCGGCGGGCGGCGGCTGAATTGCCGGGACGTATATCTGGGTGCATAGCGTATCGGGATGTGTGTCGCACCGGGAGGCTTGCTGCACAGGGATATATGTCATACCGGGATATGTGCCGCACCTGGGTATGTGCTGTACTGGGACGTGTGTCGCACCGGGGCGCGTGTGGTGCTGTGCAGGCGTGATGCTGTATTGTTTCGGGGGAGAAATGCTGTTTTGTGCCGGGACGGTTGGAAATGTGTTTTGTTCATTTTTTAGGAGGAGAGCCGCAGATGCCGAAAATTTCCGTTTTGATGCCGGTTTATAAGACGCCGGAACCGTTTTTGAGGGAGGCGGTCGAGAGCATATTGAACCAAACGGCGGAGAATTTTGAATTCTTGATTTTGGACGACTGTCCCGAAGACCGGGCGGCGGAGGCGGTTATAGCATCGTATGATGACGCGCGGATAAAATATTTTCGCAATGAGAGAAATCTGGGCATTGCCGGAAGCCGGAACCGGTTGATGGAAATGGCGACGGGCGATTATCTGGCGGTGGCTGACCATGACGATGTTTCGCTGCCGCAGCGGCTGGAAA
>ENA-OPDT01000330-OPDT01000330.1-human-gut-metagenome-genome-assembly--contig:-NODE-330-length-16780-cov-1.509537_pt1 | contig 16780 bp, 13 predicted proteins | sample MGYA00241627_ERZ501517 | MGnify/ENA primary metagenome ERZ501517 (study PRJEB25962, sample SAMEA2042435) | human gut metagenome | biome: human gut; feature: human-associated habitat; material: faeces... | reverse complement strand
TTTCACTTTTAATGGTCATTGCGATACAGAAATTCTATTAAAAAGTTATATATTATTGCTGAAAAGAAAAGGGAAATAATCATTTGAAGGTATCTTTTTTGGATACTTTGATTTGAACTCTTGAGAACTTCTTTTTTTATCTTTTTGTTTTTCATTATTGTCCTCCTACAACTTCATAAGCATCTGTTACTACAAAAAATGTTTCATTATCTATTTGCATAATACCATCTTTAAATTTAAAGTATTCTTTGGTTGGTAGGACTGTCATCAATACATATTCCTGTTTTTCAGAATAACCGCCTTCTGCCTTGAACTCTGTAACACTGTGATGTAAATCGTTAATAATATAGTTTTTTATTTCTTTTGGGTTTTTGGTAATGATATAGAAAGCCTTACTTTCAGATACACCTATTATTACCTTATCGGTAATGTAACTAATTATATATAACAGTATTATTCCATACATAATTTTGTTTAAACCAAAAATTATACCACTTAAAAGAATAATTATCCCATCACTAAAGTACATGGCGTTTCCTAAACTCATTTTAAAGTATTTTGATAGCATTTGATTAATAATATCGGTACCTCCCAATGTGTAACCTGCTTTATAAATTAGTCCTGCTCCAGTACCTTGAATTATACCTGCAAATATAGTAGCAAGAAGAGTTGGAATTTCACCAAGTGATATATATTGAGTCACAGGTGTGGTTAATTGAACAAAAAGGGGAAATAAAAGACTCCCGATTAGAGAATAAAAGGTTTTTTCTTTGCCTAGTAAAAAATAACTTAATACTACTAAGAGAATATCAATTACTAATATTACAACGGAAGGAGTTAAATTAAATAAACTTTCAGTAATAATTGATAAACCGCTTATACCACCAGATACTAAATTATTAGGAAGACAAAAGATGTTAAATGATAGTGCTACTAAAAGAGCACCAAGACATAATTCAATAAATCTTTTTATCTTTTTCTTTGAATATATCTTTTTAATTACTTCGCTGGTAGTAGTATTTTTCATTTTATTTTCCCCTTTTTAAATTACTTTCTATAAAAATATCTATGTCGCCATCTAGTACTTTTGATACATTACTTGTTTCTGTATTTGTTCTATGATCTTTTACCATTGAATATGGATGCATAACATAACTTCTAATCTGGGAACCAAATTCTATATTTGAACTTTGTCCTCTTAGATTATCTAATTCTTTTTTCTTTTTTTCTTCTTCTAATAATAATAACTTGCTTTTTAAAACGTTCATTGCAGTTTCTTTATTTTGAATTTGACTTCTTTCATTTTGACATGTAACAACTATTTTCGTTGGTAAATGAGTAATTCTAACTGCGGAATCTGTTGTGTTTACCCCCTGTCCACCACATCCACTAGAGCGATAAACATCTATTTTTAGGTCTTTTTCATTTATGTCAATGGAAATATTATTATCTATTTTAGGAGTTACTTCAACAGATGCAAAGGATGTATGGCGTCTATTATTTGAATCAAATGGAGAGAGTCTTACTAGCCTATGAACGCCTTTTTCATTTTTTAAATAACCATAGGCATTGTGACCTTTTACCTCAATCGAACAACTTTTTATTCCTGCCTCTTCTCCTGCTTGAACATCTAATACAACTAATTTAAAGCCTTTTTTTTCACAGTATCTAGTATACATTCTATATAACATATCTGCCCAATCGCAAGCTTCTGTTCCACCAGCGCCACTATGAATTTCTAGAATACAATCATTTTTATCATATGGACCATTCAAAAGAAGAAGTAATTTTAACTCTTCAGTTCTTCTTCTTAATGTTTCGAAGTCAGTATTAATTTGTTTTTCTAACTCTTCATCACTTTCCAATTCAAGAAGATTTAATAATTCAATGGTATCGTCTATATCTTTTTTTAAACTTTCTAAAGAATTAACAGTGTTTTTTATCTCTGATGTTTCTTTGATGAATTGTTCTGCCTTCTTTTGATCTTGCCAAAAGGTCGATTCATTTATTTTAGTATCTCTTTCTTTTATTTCTTCCTTTTTCTGATCAATGTCAAAGTGACCTCCATAAATCTTTTACTTCATCATTTATCTTGGTTAATTCTCTTTTTAATTCACTTTTTTCCATTTTATCCCAACTTTCTAGTATTATTATATACATATTTTAAAAATATAAACAACATATAATTTATGTATAATTTGTATTTTACTGCATAATATATAAATGAGGAAGGTTCACTAATAAGTGTGAAGATCCTCTGTATATAGATGAGCACAAGTTGTGCTCTTTTTTATTTGACAAAAGCGAACAAAAGTGTTATAATACGCGTAATTAAAGGGGGAGATAAATTATGAAAATTGAATTAGAGTTAAAAAAAATGCTAGATTTTATTTATGCATGTAATGTAGATTCAAATCATGGAAATGATTTATCAAATCAAACATTAATGGCTGAAAATTACTTAAAAAGGTTAAAAACTATCGATAAAGATGGCTTTGATAAAATAATTAGGGATATTGAAAACAAGTTAAAATTAATTATAAGTAGAAATACTGAAAAGAATCCTAAAGATAGCAAAATCCCTATGGATCTAGTTACTGATAGTTTAACTGATTATGTAATTAATAAAGTTAAATCTAAAAGATTAACTGACCCAAAATTAATCGCCAGATGTGTATATATTGAGTTAGCTCGTAACCTATACTATGATATTTCATATACTTTAGTTCCTCCTGAACAGAAAAAAATTATCGTTAATACTCCCATTGATGTAAAAAACGCTAAATTATTTTCATATGTTGTATGTAGCCAGTGGTCAGAGCTATATGCATATATTCTAAACTATTTTGGAATTGAAACTAAAATAATGCAAATTGATGGGGAAGATCATAGATGGTGTGAAACAGATTTACATAATGGTGAAATAATTATTGCTGATGCAACTGATTACATTGGAAATTCCATTGATCTTAGTAATGCTAAATCAATAAGTGAAACAACTGGATTCTACATACTACCCCAAAAATATAGTGGTTTAAAGCTAAGTCAAGTTTTTAGTTGTTATCAAACTAAAGACACTATTAAAATTGCCAAAGAAATATATGAATATAGAAGAGATAATGAAGATTTGGATATTAGCTTAGGTTATATAGACTGTGCCGGCGGGTATTTAGTAAATAAATTACTTGATGCTGATGAACTTTTTCACCAAAGATATCGCAGATTTAATGACCAAAAAGAACTATTAAAATTTCTAGAGGCGGCAAGAAAATATTTATATAAACTAGAAATACCAAATAATATGGACGGATATGAAATCTTTGCCTACTATTATAAGTTTATAAAAGCCCTTCCAGCACAAGTTCGTGGAAACATCGTGATGCAAACCGTATATGCTGATTTATTTTCATATAAACAAAATATCTTAAAAAGAAAATACTTTAAAGCTCCATCAGATTATATTAAATACTTAGAAGAACTAGTTTATGATAGATATTATGAATACTTAAATAAAAATGAGAATATTGCTATTTTAGAACAGATTAAAAAAGGCTTAATAAGTAGTGAAAAAATAGGTAATTTAGTTTTAGCAGAAGAAATTAAAATTGCTGAATTAAATCGTCGTTTAAATCCATATTATGCCATTAATAGAGTTACCTTTTATCATAACTCAGTAGATGATACTAAAGATAATTACTATATGTATTATGAACCAAATATTGGTAAACAATTAATTAAATCAGAGGTTGATAATATCAAATTTAAAAATAATAATAAAATAATAGTAAAATAGTTTAAAACAAGAAAATCAATTCTTGTTTTTTTATATTAAATCTAAACTTATATTTCATTTATCATCTACTCTATTATGATCTAAATTTATAAATACTTTTTCTTTGTAAATACTTTAAAAAAATCCACTAATTAATATATAGTGGATTTTTTTGCACAGTATTGGGGATAACTTATTTTTTAAAATTTCCACAAAAATGTGGATAAATTATTTATAACTATTAAAAAAATAGATATGGAATATTATTACCTTTGTATTTTTTTGTAAGTGATTGCTAATTTTCTTTATTTGTTATATAGAAAAAAGCCCTTATTTCAAGGCTTTTAATTACTTACCACAACATTGTTTATACTTCTTACCACTTCCACAAGCTCATGCTCTTTTGGTATATATAGTATTATCGTTACTATCGTTATTATTGTTATTTCAAAGCAAAAGTGGTTCGGGAACATTTGGTATATATAGTATTTATGTTACTATTATTACTATGGTTATTTCATTTTTTGGAAACAAAATGGAAACATTGTTTTCATTCGTTTACTATTATAACATCTAAAAAAATAATGTTTTAGTGTAGGTTATTCCTTCACCTAAGGACATGATACCATGATTTTTAAAAAAGGACAAGAACACTTGTTAAAATCATATATTTTTATAAAGTTTTACCACCAAATAATTGTTTATCTTCATTCGATAATTCATAATTAATCATTTGAGTAAGTTGAACACCATATAATTGTGAATAATGACTAATTATGTTATTCCATGTTCCTTGTTGTCTATCGTTTGCATATAGATTTGAAAATGGTGTATTTCTTCTTGCTTGAACAAGTTTTTTCCAATCAAGTGCATTTACACTATCAAAATTAGTTATTTGTTCATCAGAAAATTGACAACCACTCGGATCATATACTGGATTAAAATTAGGATTAGTAAAAGATTTATTAATATCTCTACAATATACACCTTGAATTAATTTTGGTGTAAATAATGAGTTCCAATCCCAGCCTTCTTCTGAATATTCTCTAAACATTGGAACAGCAGGATCCATTTTACCATCACGATGTGTTATATCTCTAAAATACCTTTTAGGTATTTTAACAATGACAACTGCATTATATTCTTCTCCTTGACCTAAATATCCAACTATTTCATTTTCAAGCCCATTATTTTGTAAACTTTCTTCATTTATTCTATATAGAGTAGAATTAATACTATAACCATATCTAGATTTTAATCCTTCATTAAATAAACTTTCAATCATTTCAGAATTATCAATACTAGTTTTATGCAAATAATAGTAGAAATCATTTGAATTTATATTTGCCATATTACACCTCACATTTTATCTATTTCTTCTAAAAAATTATATACATCTGTACCACACAAAATTTTACTACTACTACACATACTTCTTAATTCTTCGTATTTGTTCATAATAACCTCTTTTCTTGTACTGCACTTTAATTATAGCATATTTTCACAATATGACCCATAGAAATAGTAGTATTTCTAGAAAAAATGGGAAAATTAATATGGGTGATAATATGATGTTAAATAATAATATCAAATATTGTAGAGAAGAACTTGAAATGACACAAGAGGAACTTGGATATGTTTTTGGAGTTACTGGAGCAACTGTATCTGGATGGGAAAATAATAACGATACTATGCCTCTTCCTAAAATGGTTAAGTTTGCAAATATGTATCACTACTCTTTAGATTATATTACTGGACTATCTAGAAAGAATGACTATTCAGCAATAAAGAAACTTAATAAAGAAGATGTAGGAGCAAAACTTAAATCTATTAGAAAGCAATTAGGTTTAACTCAAAAACAAATTGCTGATGAATGTATGATAACTCAACAATCATATAGTTTATATGAAAATGGTAAAACACTTGTTACTTCTCTTGTATTATATACAATATGTTTTAATCACAAGTTATCTATTGATAAATTATTAAAATAAAAGAAACTTATACCAAATAAAGTATAAGTTCTTTTTTTATAACCTTGATAATATATATTCATATTCTTCTTTAGTGATTTTTAATAATTCAATCAATTGTTTATCAATATCTTTAGTAAAATCAATAATTGAGTTTGACGAATAATCCAATACATCTGGTACTGCTTTACCTAAAGAAGATAAATTTTCATCAGTTAATAAGAAAGCAAACTTTATTATTTTACTATTTATGTATTTATAAAAATTTTCAGCTTCTTTTAATGTTTTAAATGATTTTAAGGCAACACGTGCTCTACCAAATACGCTATTATTATCTATAATAGATAATTGATTATCTCTTCCATCTTGTCCCCCTGGATGTGCACTTGATACAACTACTTGATATTGTGAAATAAGTTCTTGATTTTGACTTATAACATTTCTATCTGCAACAAACCACTTGCTTCTTCCTGCAGGTCCAGATTTGTCATTTGTTAATAACTTTATTTTTTTATTAAAATCATATTTTTTATTATCATCAAACAGTTCAATTTTTGTTTTATTCTTATCTACAAAATCACTTTCTATACCAAATAATGAACGAGATAAAACACTATCGTGTAAATATTTAAGATTATGTTTTTCTACAAACGAATCTATTTTTTTACTTATGATATTATCAGATGGATTTACAACTAATAGACTATCTCCAGGATTTGATTGTTCTATTTCTAAGCTAATATTATCATTAACGAATTTATAATTAAATCCTGATTTTGTTTTATTAAGATTAATATCTACAATTGAAATTCCATCTGGTAAATCAGTATTAGGGAAAACTTGTTTACCGTTTGGATAAAAAATAAGAGTTTCTAAACGATTATCATTTATAAGTTCATGACCAAACTGTTTCAATCCTTTACCAGATTGATGAATCCATCTTATACCTGGATAAATTAATACAGTTTTATTGTCGGTTAGTTTCATAGATTGAAGTTGGAAATAGTGAAATATATTTCTTCTTGGGTTTTGTCCATTTGAATTACTATTAACAACAGTTTCTTCTTGATATGGTGGATTACCAACAACAGCATTAAATTTCATCTTATTTTCCTCCGTTTCCGTAAATAAATTTTGCTCTAAAACAAATTCATCAAAATTATTAATACTACTACAAATTATATTAGCTACTGTGTCAAAATCAATATTATCGTTATTGTCATGAATATCCAGCATATTATATGTATTGACATTTCTTGATATATTTTTAATATTTAAACCTAGTATTTCATAGATTTTTCTTGTAAATTCATATGCAACAGTAGAAGTTGGAATAGAGTAAATTGAATTAACTATTTTTTCCTTTTCAATTCCAAGTTGTAATGCTTTTGTATATAAAGCTAATGCAAATTCTCCTTCTTTACTTGCTATATCTAATATTTTACCATTACATAAAATATTTTTAAATTCTTCGTTAGAAAATAATGATATCATTTCATTACATACATTTTGTGGTGTAACAATTTCTGATTCAGACAATTTATAAAACTTATTAATTGCAACCAAAGCTCTATCAATTTCGTTTAAGTTTTCATCATTAGATAAATGATTAATGTTTTGAATTTTATAATCCAATTGACTCAGTATAAATGGATCTATATTTTCATATATTAATTGCAATGTATTTTTTTCTAATCCTAAATTCTTAGCTATTCTTTCATTATTTTCTTTTTCAAGTGATTCTATAAGTGTTTCCAAAGAATTTAACACTGAATTTGATAAAAATGAATAGAATAAAATTCTTATATAATATGTTCTAAATTTATTTACTATAGATTTTTTAATTTTATCATCTTCTGTAGTTGGATTATTCTCATTATCATTTTCTTGAATAGAAGGAGATTGAGTATCGCCTAAATCAAGTGATAATACTTCAATATTTAAATCATCATCAGGTTCATCATCTGTATTCGTAATTTTTAAGCCACCTTTTGTTCCTAATTGAGATTGTCTTAAAATTACTTCTCTTATTTCATCAATATTTAATAACTTGAAGTCTACAGGCAAGTCATTAGTTTCTTCAAGTACACTTCTTTCATTAGAATAATTGCTTATATATTGTAAAATGTCTACAGCAGTTATTTCTTTTATTTTGTCCTTATTAATTACAATTATAGGAGATACTTGAAGCTCCCTTTCTAATCTTTCATTTAGTTTTTGATTACCATTCTTTTCTGTATTAACATTATAGATTAATGATTTGGCTTCTTGCATAACAAACATTCTATTTGGATCAAAATCTACTAACAATGTTTGTGGCTTTTTATTATATTTTATAATATCTCCATCTTCTGAAATATACTGTTTAATATATTGATTTTGTAATCTAAATATTGCTTGATCATATTCTTGAGGAGAAGAAGTATCCTTTAAATAAATCATTGTATCCCATTCTTCTACAGTTGAACCTGTAAGCATTCTATTAACAGTTAATGTAATAGTTTTTATATTATTTTTTTCACATTCTTTTATCTTGTTTTTTACATCTGTAACCTTTTTATATAAATTGAATTTGTCAACACCAGATATATTAATTATTTCATATTCATTTAAATTCTTAAAATGTGTGGAGTTCGTTTTTATTAAGCTCTCCATAGCATCACAAGATGCACAATATGGTAAAACTACAACTATATGCCTACACATATTTCCTTCTTTAATTTTATCATAATCTAGAAAGCTTAATACTTCTGAGTCCGTTTTACTCCCATCTATAACTTCTAATAATTCAAAAACTTCATTTTCATACTTAAATTTTTTGTGATTATTATTTTCATCTTTTTTTATAGATAATGGTTTTAATAATTCTGAAAATGCAAACGATACACCATTATTCCTTAATTCTTCCATTTTTTCTCTTATTGATTTACTTGGATTAAAAGCAAATCTAATCATTTGAGGAAAACCATAATAGGGATTATCCCACTCTTTATAATTGTCATCTAAAATATGCTCATTATCCCATTTTTCTTGATCATTCACTATATCAGTAAATTGATAAAATCCAATGATATCATCTTTAGTAAATTCAGATCCCATTAAAATTCTATATGGTGTTCCTGATAAATGAATTTTAACTTTTGAATTTAATGTTTTTATTTGCTCATTTGCTGTCTTAAAATCAATATATGAATCATCTCTGTTGTCTTTTATATCTCTTAATACAGCCCCATATTTTTCAGCTCTAGCTCCAAAATGTGTTTCATCAACCAATATTAAATCAATATTAGATTCAAATAATTCTTTGTGCTTTTCTTTTATTTCATTTCCTTGTAAATCTTGTAATGTTGCAAATATAACTACTTTTTTATTTTGCTCCAATTTATGTTTTATGATTTCAGAATCTCTCAATAGTTCTTCACTTTCAATAAAATCATACTCATTGAAATTATCAGCACTTTGTACTGTTTTTTTCCATTCTTCTTTTACATCTGCTTTTGCAGAAACAATAAGAACAATATTTGCTCCCATTTCAACTGCACAACACATTGATGTAAAACTTTTACCAAATCTCATTACAGCATATAACAAAAGATTATTTCTTCCTTTTTCTAATGCCTTCTTAAAATTCTCAACTACTTGTTTTTGATTAGGTCTTAATTTCCAGAGTCCTGTTGAAGCATATTGAGTTATTAATCTTAAATTTTCATCAGCGTTATAGAATTGATACTTCATTAAGTTTTCTTCAAAATCTTTTTGAATATCATTTATTGCCTCTTCCACATCATATACAGATGTTTCTTTAAAAAATTCATTTGAATAATAAATATTAGCATCAATATCTTCAGTTGTTAGTCTTTTTTTCTCTAAATCATTTTCCAAGTATTGATGAATTGAATAATCTCTATAAAATACATTATCAGATACCAGTGCTTTATGTTCAAACTTCTTTTCTAAATCTGGATAATGCCTTTTCCATTCATTTAATCTAACACTAATAGGTCTATAAGTATCTCCTACTTTTAGATAATTTGGAACAGTATTTGTTGTAAAAGCATAAATATAAGGATCAACTCTTCCTACAATAATTTTATCTAATAAACTATCATCTCTCATATGTTCACCTCTAATTATTACTATTTTTCAAAATAGAAATAAATTTAACTTTTCTATTTGTCTGCCAATTCATTATTTTTGCATATATTCCATTATGTAAATGACAATTATCTTTTTTACAACCATCGCATTCAAATTTTTCTATCTCTTCTCCGAACAAAGTATAATTAATTCTTTCTTCATTTTTACAACTATATGGAATAACATATTTTAATCCATCCATTTGAAATAAATTCCATGATATAATACTTGCTATTTCCTTTAATAAATCCTTTGATGGGTAGCAATTAAATTTATAATAATAATTGTCGCAAAAGGTATATAGCATGTTTTCTCTTGCAATAAGTAAGCTATCTCCTTGCCACTCATATCCATATGTACTTTTAAATGCCATAATTGAATACTCAATCCATTCATTTTTATTATTTACATTTTCATTAATTACTCTAAATTTTCTGTCTAACATTCCTATTCTATCAATAACTGGAATAATATCTCCTGAAGTAGTATCATATCGACTTATTAAATACGGAGCTTCTCCACATGTTATTTCTAGTCTAATATCATTAACATAATCTTTCCAAGTTTTATTTTCTGGAAATTCTATCTTTTTTTTATTAGTCTTCCAACTATCCGTTAATTCTTTATTAAATACATTTTCGTAACCAAACCAACAGGTATCTACAATATTGTTTTGTATATTACAAACCCAAGCAGGAGTAAATACTTCTCCTTTATCCTTTGATCTTTTTTCTTGTTCCATCTTACTCTTTTTTATTCTTGGTTTAATAACACTACCATTGTAACTGATTATTTGTTCTATTTTTATTTCATCATTTGGTTTGTAATAGTTGCCTCTATTAATATAATTATCTGTTCCCCATAATATGTTTTTTCCAGTAGTATTATCTTTTAATAATATGGATAGTAAATCATAGTCAAATTGAAAAATATTATTTTCTTTTATATCAATTTTTTCTTCAAACAATATGATCACCTCCATAATAACTCTCTTATTAAATTATATCATATTTTCATGCTTTAATCATTGATATGAGGTAAAATCAGAGAAAAAACATATGCGCTAGGAAGTTGCATATGCTTCAAATTTAGTTACTATGCCAGATTCCATTTTAGTAGTTACTCTAACATAAATATTATAAGTTGTTTCAATTGTACTATGACCTAGTCTTTTTGATACAGCCTTTATATCAGCCCCAGCTTCTATTAATCTAGTTGCATGAGTATCTCTAAAATCGTGGAATCTACATGGTATTCCTAATTCATAATGAATTACTTTAAATGGATATTTGACAGTATCAGTTCCTTCATATATTCCATTTTTCTTAACAAATACAAAATGAACTTCTGGTAATGAAACTTCTATTTCAGTATTAGCATTTACTATTTTTATTTCTTTCTTATTATTATATGGATTTATTACTTCTTTAGCATAATGTTTCATATACATATCTCTATATTCTTCTTTGTTTCTCTCTTGTTGTTGTTTATATTCTCTCAATGCATTTACAAGAGTATCTCCTATTTCAATAGTTCTATGACTACTAGGTGTTTTACAAGTTCCAAAATACCACACTGTTGTTGAATTACCACTGATATGTCTTTTCTTAGTTCCACCTGCTTGATTTTTCTTTAATACATTTCTATCAACTCTTAATGTTTTCTTTTCAAAGTCAATATCTTCCCATGTTAATCCAAATACTTCTGATACACGAAGTCCAGTATGATATGCAGTTAAAAAAGCATAATAGGCACACGGATTATTAGTGAATCTATTAAGTATTTTATCAATCTCTTCTTTTGTAAATATATGTGCTGGATCACTATCTGGAATATCATATCTAGGTAGTCTAACTTTATCAGCTGGGTTAGATTTAATAAAATGAACAATTTCGTATGCATAACCAAATGATGTTTTTAATACCTTTAATATATTCTTCAAGGAATTTTTAGAATAACTACCATCTAAATATACTTTATTTATAAATTCTTGAAGTGTTGCTGTAGTAATAGTGGATAACTTATAATGTCCTATTTTAGGTTTAACATGAATTCTGATAATACTCTTATAAGCTTCTATAGTATGGTATTTTAAATTAACTTCACAATGTTCTTTCATCCAATAATCTAGATAATCACTATAAGAAATTTCATTTGGAGTAAAAGCATGACCAGTATTCATATATTCTGTATATGCTTTTATACCCTCTTTCATAGCTTCGTTTTTTGTTAAGAATCCACTCTTATTTTTAAACTTTCTTTTACCATCAACAGGTGCTATTTCAAACTTATACTGATATACATTTCCTCTTTTTAAAACATTTACTTTTCCCATAATTCTTCTCCTTTACTATTTAGTAAACGAAGAAAAAAGACTTCATATCGAATGAAATCTTTTTGTTTCCATAATGTTTTCGTAAATGTTTCCCTTTAGAATAGCCTTATTTTACAGGGGTTTCCAGCCATTTTGGAAACATTTCCATTTTTTTTGGAAACAAAATGGAAACATTTTGGCTTTTTTTACGATTTTTTGAATTTTTCAAATCTTCGCAAACCCTTATTTTACAAGCTATTTACCACAGCATTGTTTATATTTTTTCCCACTTCCACATGGGCAAAGGTCATTTCTACCAACTTTTTTAGATTTTGCTGGTTTCTTTTTTGATTTATCTGATGAATCATCTTTGTTGGTGCTCATCTTTTTTGTTTCTGCAGCTGGTTTTCTTTCAATATTTTGTCTTATTTCTGCTTTTAGTAGGAATACAGTTGTGTCTTTATCAATATTTTGTAACATCTTATCAAACATATCGAATCCTTCCATAGTATATGCATGTAAAGGATCAACTTGTGCATATCCACGTAAGTATATTCCTTCTCTTAAATGTGACATTGTATTGATATGTTCCATCCAATAATTATCAATTACCTGTAGAGAAATAGCTTTTTCAAATTCGTTAGTTACCTCTTCTGGTAAAATTGATATTTTTTCTTGATATTCATCAACAACTTGTTGGTATAATTTATTTATAATATCTTCTGCGCTCTTATTCTTTAATGATGATTTTTTTATGTCTTTAACTAATAAGTTTTCATTGGCAAATTCTGTTATTTCATCAATGTCGTCGTCATTAATTTCTCCATCAATTACTAAATGTGAATTAACCAAGTCCTCAATATGATGACGGAATGTATCTAAAATATCTTCATGAATAGATTCACTGTCTAATATTTTATTTCTTTTTTCATATATTATCTCTCTTTGATTATTCATAACATCATCGTATTGTAGAATATTTTTACGAATATCAAAGTTGTTACCTTCAACTCTTGCTTGGGCAGTACCTAAAGAGTTAGTAATAATTTTACTTTGGATAGCATTATCACCAAATCCCATGTTTTGCATCATAGTTTTAATTCTATCAGAGCCAAAACGAACCATTAGGTCATCTTCCATAGATACAAAGAATTGTGTATATCCTGGATCTCCTTGACGTCCAGAACGTCCTCTTAACTGATTATCAATACGGCGTGATTCATGTCTTTCTGTACCAACTACGCAAAGTCCACCTAGGGCTTTTATTTCGTCTGATAACTTAATGTCTGTACCACGTCCAGCCATGTTTGTTGCGATTGTAACAGATTTATGTTGTCCGATTTTAGAAATTATTTCTGCTTCGCGAGCATGATTTTTTGCATTTAATGTTTCATGTGGTATTTTTGCCTTTGTTAGTAAATCACTAATTAATTCACTTGTTTCTATGGCAATTGTACCTATTAGAACTGGCTGCCCTGCTTCATATCTTTCTTTTACAAAGTTAATTATAGCTTTATATTTAGCAGCTTTTGTTGCAAATACTAAGTCTGGAGCGTCTATACGAATTACTTCCTTATTTGTTGGAATACAGATAACATACATATTATAGATATTTCTAAATTCTTCTTCTTCTGTTTTTGCTGTACCAGTCATACCTGCTAACTTTTGATACATTCTAAATAAATTCTGAATTGTAATTGTTGCTAGTGTTTTAGTTTCTTGATTAATTGTAACTCCTTCTTTAGCCTCAATTGCTTGATGTAGGCCCTCACTATAAGCACGTCCTTTCATCAAACGCCCAGTGAATTGATCTACTATAACAATTTCATCATCTTGTACAACATAATCAACATCTTTGCTCATAGCATAATTAGCACGTAATGCTTGATTTATATAATGAACTAAAGTTGCATTTTCAACTTCATATAAATTTTTAACATGGAACGTTTTTTCTGCTTTTTCTGAACCTTGTTCATTTAAATTAACGCTTTTGGTTTTTTCATCATAAATGAAATCTTCTTCTTTTTTTAATGTTTTGGCAAATCTATCAGCATCAATATATAGGTTAGCACTAGTCATTTTTCCACCTGATATTATTAATGGCGCTTCATCTATTAATACAGAGTCAACCTCATCAATAATAGCAAAATTTAACGGTCTTTGAACTCTTTCTTCTTTATTAACAACCATGTTATCTCTTAAATAGTCAAATCCAATTTCACTATTGGTAGAATACATAATATCACATTTATATTGTTCTTGTTTTTCTTTTGCTGACATATCTCTTAAGTTAACTCCTACAGTTAATCCTAAGAAACGATGAATTTCACCCATCCAGTTTGTATCACGTTGTGCTAGATATTCATTTACTGTTATGATGTGAACACCTTTTCCTGTTAGGGCATTTAAGTAAGCTGGTAGAACTGCTGTTAAGGTTTTTCCTTCACCTGTTTTCATTTCAGCAATGTTACCAAAATGAATGGCACATGCTCCTAGTAATTGAACATAAAAGGGCTTTTCTCCTATTACTCTAAAACAAGCTTCGCGAGCTACTGCAAAAGCTTCTACTAATAAATCATCAACAGTTTCCCCATTATTTAAACGATTCTTGAACTCTTCTGTTTTAGCTCTAAGTTCAGTATCAGTTAATTTTTTTGTTTCTTCATCTAATGCCTCTATTTGATCTGCTAATTTTTGAAATTTTTTAAGTTGTTTATATTCATGATCGAATAATCTATTTAATATACTCATCTAAACATCTCCCTTAACTATTTATTCTACCAAAAAAAAGCCCATTTTTCTAGGCTTTTTTTGATTTACATATAAATATTAATGTTATTAAGACTCAAGAACTCCATATCCTCCTTCTTTTCTCTTATAAACAACACAATATTTTTCTTTATCACTATCTAAGTACATATAAAATTGATGTCCTAATAGCTCCATTTGAAGTATTGCTTCTTCTTCATTCATAGGCTTTACTTCAATTGTTTTTCTTTTAACTATACTTTCTTCTTCTATACTTTCTTCTTCATCTATAATCATAAATTCTTTATTTGACTTATTATGTTTTGAAAGTCTAGTTTTATTTTTTCTTAATTGTCTTTCTAGCTTATCGATTGTTTTATCAACAGCCTTGTAAAAATCATCTTGTGATTCTTCAGAACGTAAAATTATGGTTTTTAATGGTATTGTAATTTCAACAATTTGGTTTTTATTTCTAACCTTTACTACTACATTTGCGCGTACTGAATCGCCATCTTTTAGATACTTCTTTAGTTTTCCTAACTTCTCTTCTATGTAGTTTTTCATTGAATCAGTTACTTTTATTTTATCTCCTCTGATTATGAATTCCATAATATCATCCTCCTTATATATATTTTAACATACAAAGTTAAAAAAAACTACTATTTTAGTAGTAGTTTTACAGGACAATTTAGGCATCCCTTTATTATAAATATTTGGGTTTGATATAAAAGATTTTTAGTTCTGGGACGATTCTATATCTATAATAAAGGAAATAGATTACTTTGTTGTCGCTGGTTCTTTAATTGGGCATACATTTAGTGCTTGAAATCCTTTAGGAGTACTAATTAATTCAAATTCAACATATTGACCTTCGGTTAATGTTTTATATCCATCAGTTTGAATTGTACTATAATGGATGAATACATCTTCATTTTCTTTGTACTCAATAAATCCATAACCTTTTTCATTATTGAACCACTTAACGCGTCCTACCATACTGCCACCTCACCTTCTCTTTAAATCAGTTAACTAACTCTTTGCTTGTGCGCATATTTAGTGTATCAAAAATGGCATTATTTTTTTAGAATTTCCGTTAAATGTCATTTCTAATACTTTTTCGGTAAGTGAGATCTTTTTTTCTTATTTTTTAGTCTAAATTTTGATAAAATTCGACATTTTACTGAATATAGAAAAATTTTTTAATACAAGTGATACCATTTAGTTAGATTAAAGAGGAGTTTATATGAAGGATAGGTATTTAAAATTAACAACATCCTTTATTACAAAGTATCATACATATGATGATGATGAACTTGATAAATTGAGATACGGTTTAGAGGGTATATATTTAAGTGTTACTAAGTTGATTATAATAACGCTTATTGCGATAATAATTGGTATCATTAAAGAGTTTATTCTGTTATTAATATTTTTTAATATTATTCGGTTTACAGGGTTTGGATTTCATGCTGGGAAGAGTTATCAATGCCTAATATTTTCTACATTATTATTTATTGGTGTTCCAGTAATAATGCTGTATGGTGAATTTAGTAAGACTTTACTTATAAGTGTTGGGATGATATGTTTAGTTCCACTAGCAATATACGCACCAGCAGATACGGTTAAAAGGCCCTTGCCTAATAAAAAGAAAAGAAAGATCCGTAAATTTTCTACAATCTTAATAACTTTAATTTATATTATATTAATAGTTCATATTAATAATTATTCTATAAATAGTATGTTAATTTGTTCACTAATACTTGAAAGTATTATGGTGTTACCATTAACATACAAAATATTTAAACAACCATATAGAAATTACAGAAATTATAATCA
>ENA-OPDT01000322-OPDT01000322.1-human-gut-metagenome-genome-assembly--contig:-NODE-322-length-17040-cov-4.741183_pt1 | contig 17040 bp, 7 predicted proteins | sample MGYA00241627_ERZ501517 | MGnify/ENA primary metagenome ERZ501517 (study PRJEB25962, sample SAMEA2042435) | human gut metagenome | biome: human gut; feature: human-associated habitat; material: faeces... | reverse complement strand
ATTCATCAGTGATTTCATCGTGTTTTCAATGCTGTTTATCTTTTGATCAATATTTGTATATTCCATTTTTAACATTTTTATTGCAATTAAAATATTTATGTACAGAACTGAAAATCAATTCAACACTACAGCATCAGAACTAGCGATTGAAGAAGTGTATACAAATTTAGATATTGAACCCAATGATTTATATATACCTAATGAAGGATTTGCATTTAGATATCCACAAAGATGGCTTAATGATCCTTCACAAAATAAGGCTATTGGACTCAGAAGACTAAATATAACACCACCAAGATTAACATTTAAATTAAAATTCACATATATACTTGATGATACAGAGAAAGACCTTTTTCAAATTATAGATGTATTACCAGGAAATAATGTGTCTGAAATTTTAACCTATATAAGAAACTTTTTAAGTGAAAAACTATCTAATAAAGATAATTCATTTAATTTAGATTGGACATTTACAGGTACGAAATTAGCCTTGAAATTTTACAAGAATACTGATTCACTTAAATTTAAATTCCGTGGAGAAACAAATGATGATACTGTCAGTGTATTAAAACTTTTCAATCAAGAAATAACTGATGATGCAATTAAAAAATTGGATGAACTTCAAAATGAATTTGTGTTCAATAATGTATGGGATAGAGATTACATAGAATTTCATGCATCGTTTTCAGAGGCTAGAAAAGGTTTCCTAGGTTTAAGAAATGAATTTTATAACAAACCTTCATTATTGTTTAAATCTCCACATGATGGTCCAACGTTTCATATTACATTTTATACGAATAATGCTAGAATAGCTGTTTTACCTAGACATTGTAGATTTATTATTCAACTGTGTTTCATATTCAATTATAAAAAGACTATGATATTGTAGAAGAGGAACTCCGTTTAAATGAAAAAAGGGAAAAAGGGAAAGGGGAAAATGAAATCGGGCTACGCCTTTGGAAATCTCTCGTAGTTTATTTTTAGGTGAAAGGAGTTTTTTATTATAATGAAATATTTATGTACACGAGGCAGATATGCGTAAGTGAAAATCAATTCAACACTACAACTTCAGATCTTGCTATTGAAGAAGTATACACAAATTTAGATGTCGAGCCAAATGATCCATGCATATCAACTAAAGGATTTGCATTTAGATATCCACAAAGATGGCTTAATGACCCTTCACAAAATAAGGCTATTGGACTCAGAAAATTAAGTATTACACCACAACCAATATCTTTAAAATTATATTTTTCATATTTAAGTCCAAGTACTGATAAGGAAATAGGTGTGCAACGTAGGTCAATAGATGTGTTACCCGAAAATAATATGCTTGAGATATTGACTAAAATAAGAGATCAATTATACAAACGTAATGATAATCAAAATACAAGAGTTTATTTAACATGGACATATGTAGGTACGAAATTAACTTTAAAATGTTATCGTGTAGTTTCAGATACAGGTAAGGAATTGGTTGGAGTTTGGTTTAAATTATGTGGCATTGGATCTGTTAATAATGATAATGTATTAAAACTTTTCAATCAAGAATGCACTGATAAAATGCGTAAATATATAAATACATTTCATAAGGAAGTTGTATTTGATGATGTATGGGATAGAGGATATATCGAATTTCATTCATCGTTTTCAGATGCTAGAAAAGGTTTCTTGGGTTTAAACGATGAATTCTACAGTAAGCCTTCATTACTATTTAAATCTCCATATGATGGTCCAACGTTTTATATTAGTTTTTATATATTAACATCATAATATAAAACTTAAACGTTGCTCTTCTGTGGATGGATTAAAAGATGTTGCAAATCATTTTATGATTGCTGAAAAATCATATGATAAAATAGCAAATATTAACATTTTATTGGCTTACGCAACTTCTGATCCAAAATATGCACAATTGGCTGCACAATCAATTGCAAAAAGTTTTAAATTAAAACCATTGAAGTGTACTCTTTTTGCTCATAAGTTATTAAGCTTATCAACAAGTTTTTCATCAGATGAAGAGACTTTTAAGTCAATTATGTCAGCTATTAACTCATTGCCAGATAGCACATATCCATCAATTATGAATACAACATATCAATTGTTGCTAAACAAATCACCAAATGTCCAAAAAATCGCCTATCAAATTTGTCTTAATCTAGTTTACAATTATCCTCAATATGCAGGCTTTCAACTTTTGGTTATGGAAAAGCAGTATCCAAATTGCGAATCTCTAGAATTATTATATGATAGATTACAAATGGATTTCCCAATCATATTCTCTCAAGTATCTTTGATTCATAATCAACTAATTAAAATAGCAAATCCATTTCATAAAAAGTTCTTTGATCAAGTTAATGAAGCTAAAAATAAGTTTATTAATGGTGAAACAACATCTGCCTATCAACAATTATTGCAATTAATGTTGTCATTGGCTTCAGCACCAACATCAAATCTTGACAAACAATTAAGGCTTATTTGTGATAAACCATTTAAAAAATTATGGAAGAAAATTGAAGAAAGAGGAAGAATTCTTCAAGATTCTGATTTTTATGCATTAGCATCGATAATATCTGAAATGAATAAGAAATATGAATCAATGCGTGTTATTCGCTTGTCTTCGATTTCTGAACATCTTGAAAGAAAATCAAAATGGAGTTTATATATTTTAGGAAAACAATCATTAATTGATGATGGAATTAGAATACAAAAATTCTTCCATTGCATTGGTAATTTAGAAGACTCAATTCAAATTACCCTCATTGGAAATGATGGTAAAAGATATAATTTCCAGCTTCAAAATTCTTCGATCAACGAAAGACCTCTAGAATGTAATCAATTCATTAATTTATTAAGCACTCTTCTTACAGATATTCATTCTATTTCTCATGGATCAATTGTTCAATTCACAAAATCATTATTTTTATATGAAATTCCAAAGAATCAAATTTCTATGTACGAAATGATTACAATTTACCAGCAAAGTAAGTTAAGAGTTCCAGATGCAGAACAATTAGCTATAAGAGGAATTGCAAAATCATCATACAATGATTTAACACAACTAGAAAGAGTTAATGCCCTTTCCAAACTTAGACAAAATCATTTATTTGATTCTAGTGAATTGGCACATGCTCTTTTAGTAACATCAAAAGATGCTGATTCTTGGGCACATAGAACATCTCAATTTTCCTTATCACTCGGATTATTATCAGCTGTTTCTTATATCACGGGAACAGTTGATTCATCTCCTAAAAACATTCTTATCGATAAAACAAACGGTTCTGTTACATTCCTTAAATTCTCTGGTGTAAGGCCAAAGCAACCAATTCCATTCAGATTAACACCTATGCTTGAAAATGCTCTCGGAAGATATGGAATTGAAGGTCCATTTTCAAAGAGCTTTGTTTCAGCAATGAAGTTAATCAGAAAATCTGCTTTACCATTAGCTCCATCTCTTCAATTTACCTGTTGTGATGCACCATTTGATACCCCTCAATTACCGATGAACTTCTTAAAATCCTTTGGTGTTAGTGTAGAAGAAAAAGCATCAAATCAGCTTGATGATCTTTATAATCGTATAGAAGGACCTGATAAATACAATAATTTTGAAAAGGAACTTTCACATTTAATTAGCATTGCAAGAGATATTAACAATATTGCTTTGATGCCTTCAAAATGGTATCCGTGGTGGTAAAATAAATAAAATGTTAGAAAACTTAACTTTTTTATTACAATAATGTGAGATTAATCAAAACCAAGGGATAGTTTCGTATGGTTGAATTTCTGGATTTCTTGATTTTTCAACTAGCATTGTTAAATTATTAATCCACATAATGCACTCTTCAGATGATGTACTTTTATTAGTTGGCTGTGATAATTCTATCAATTTATTTTCGATAATTGTTCTGGTTTCAAGAATATTTTCAAGTTTATATTCATTTATTTTATCACAAATTAAAACTTCAATGAGAGCTCTTGTACTTTCAAGATGTTCGATTAAAGCATGTGCCATTGCAGCCATTCCCATGCTGAACTCCATAATATGCATATTACCAATTACATCTACGATCACAGGACTTAGCCTAAAGCTAGAATATGCTGTTTCTTTTGTTATTTCATATGATGAAAAATCTGTATATAAAATGGGCATTTCTTCAAGTCCTTTACAAAAAATTATGGAATCTAAGTTAGGATAAGGAGCAGAAAATATATATCTTAATAAAGAAATTGCTGAGTATGAACCAATAATTAATTTCTTAAAACTTATTATTTTATATTTGTTTAAATTAAATCTTTCATAAATTAAATTCTTTTTACATTTTGAAATTGATTCCTTTCCTTCTTCTGTGATCGTATGATTTTTAACATATTTAGAAATCCACTTTGCCTTTGACATAACTAAATTGTCTTCAAAAATATTAATTAAGCAATCTGGTTGTGATTTTATTGGAATAATAATTGAATTTTCATCTATTTCCAAATATTCAGTAGAAAATAAATGAATCCTTTGTATCCTTGATTGATATGATTTATTTAATATTAATTGAAAAATATACAATACAACAGGAAGAGTATATACTGAGAAATCTTGTCCATTAACATCCTTCTGAATTAAAAACTCTTGTGATGATAAATTTGATGTTACAGCTTTAAAACTAAAAAGTTTTTCTGAAAAGATTTTGAAATCATTGTGAACTCGAATTATTAGCATGCTTTTCATTGATGGATCTAAATAATAAGGAAAGACAATTGGAAGTTTAGAATTAAAATTATCGCATGTTTCATAAATCTTTTGTGAAATCTTACTATAAGTTAAATCAGAATTGGTCATTTCCATGATCATATTTTCTATTTCATTCTCTGTTAATGATTTTATTTTTTTAACCCAATCACTAAAATTCCCAATTAATTCAATATCATCTTCATTTAATAATGAAATTGCTCTCTCTAGTTTATTTGTTTTTGACTGTGATTTCCTTATTTCTAACAAATCCATTTTATCAAGTTCTTCATTTTGAATTTGCAAAGAAACTTCAGCGAGCTTTATAAATTTCTTTTGTTTAATAAAATGAATATCATTTAATCTTATAATTTCATTATAAAACGGTAAAATTAGTTCCATTATTTTAACTTGACTTGATTTATATTTATCTTTTATATTTGAGTTTTCTAAAAAATATTGTAAGTCTCTATTATTATGTTTTTTTGCGTAGAGATTGGATATGAAAAACATTTCTTTAAAGATCTCTAATGGAATAGTTGAAAACCATTTTGTCTTTGATAATGATATAAGTTGATTTATCCAATTACGCCAAAACTCTGAATATTCCTTTTTAAATATTTTAGAATTATCTATAATTATATTTGCATAATTTTCATTATTGTTAATAACAATACGAACTAATGTAATTATTCTTGCTGATGCAATTTGTTTATAAATATTATTTGTTGATTTAAATAAATGACAATATAAAGAAAAAGCAGCATTAAAATAATCAATTGTTTGTTGTGAACAAAATAAATCAAAGCAAAACGATGCAAAAAATTTTAATCCATTATCTTTAATTGTTCTTTGATACATCTGCATTTGAATTTCATTAAATACTTCCTTTATTTGTTCCTGTGAAACACCAAATAACCCTCTTGATGTAACAAATGAAACTTTTCTAAAATATTTTAAATAAGATGAAGGCAAAATCATGCATGCATTTCTATCATTTATAATTTCATATCTAACCTTATTTCGTGAATCTAATAACAATTTTTCATAATATATAATAATCTTGTAAAATGTTGGATTTAAGAAAGCTTTCTGCTTTTTCCTAAATAAAGGAATTTTATCAACATTTTCAATTTTATTTCTAATCATAACAATTATCATTTCAATAACAACGCACATTTCCTTTGCTAAAAGAGATTTTGATGATCTTTTAATTATTAAAGAATTTTCTTGTTCAATTAAATCTAATAATTGATGTATTGAAGCTTTGTTGTTTTCAAACAATAATTTTGTTACTTTTATTAAATTATTATATATAGTATCATTTTTTTTATCAAAATTTCTAATTGGTTGAAGTATATTTGAAAGCGAATAATTATTATTGTTTTTGGAATTAATGATAAATTTCAAATTGAAATTTTGAAATTGTTTTATAAACATGCTGTTATATTCTTTATACATATTTTCTGCTAACTCGTATTGATTCAAAAAAGTTAGTCCTAAACCTGCTTTTTGTTTTATTGAAATATTGTTATAGTAAAATCCAAATATTGATCCAATTAAATTATTTTCAAGAATATAAGGATCATCAATTAGTATGTTTTCATGCAGAAAATATGGAATTAGATTACTCTTTTCTGTTTTCTTAAACAATTTTTCAACAATTTTATATTCAATCTTTATATTATAGTCAATTGCGATTGTTATTAATGATGAAATTATGTGTTTATATTTTCTTTTATTATCAGCATAAAAAAATTTTGAAAAAATTGAACCAAATGAATCAACCTTATCAAGAATTATATTTGATAAAATTGGTATCGCAATTTCATCAGAAATAGATGTCAACCTTGAACTTAATGCAAAAATCGAATTACTAATTTTAGTTTTTGGCGTCAATAAAGCGATAATATAAATAAGCGTTTCATCGTCCCAAATGTCAATTGGCATATCATTTATAAATATATCAAATCTTTCCATAATTGAGCATGGAAGATATTTTTCAATTTCTTCGATATAAAATATTGTTTTAATACAGTTGATCTTTTTAGCAATTGATAAATTTAACAAAATATTATGATATTTACATTCATGCTCATCTTCAAGAAAAATATTAACAGAATCGATTATTTTTTGAAAAATATATTCATTTTTTGAAATAAATTGTGGTATTTTTTGTATGAAATATTGTTTTGATGAGTACGATATTGTATTGGATTTTATTAAAGAAGGAAAACAAAGTAAAAATATTTCTATTTTTTGGTCATTGTTGAATATGTCTTTCATTATTTTATTAAAAATAGGAATTTTTAAAAATTCATAATTAGTCCATTTGATTGCTTTTATTAATATTTTTAAAATACTGATTTCGTTATTTTGATACTTCAACCATATTTTATCAATAATTTTCAATGTTTCTGATTTTGAGCAATTAATAAATTGAATCTTTGTAAAAGATCTCAAAAGTTTATAAAACTCTGAAGTATATATATCAATTAAATGTTTAAATAAATTATCTATTTTAGTCTTAAAGTCTAAATAAATATAATCATATTCATTAATTTTTGATATAAACTTAACCAAAAATATTTCTGAAATAAAATCTAATTTATTTTCACAGTATTGAAAAAAAAAGTCAATCAAGTAATTAAACTTATAAAATAATATATTAATATCAAAAATCCCAGCACAACATATAAAATTAAATTGATATAATGTTGATATTTGCTCATTTCCAATAGAATTTAAAATATCAAATTGAAAATGCTCTATTGAACATTTTAAAATAAATCTATAAAGCATATCAATGAATTGTTTATGTTCATTAACTTTAGTATTTTTAATTTGAAGTTGAATAAATGAAAATATGACATTGTAAAAAATCATCAGTTCATCATTATTTGGATTGCTCTGATTACAAAAAATAATCAGTTGAGTAATTAATTGGGAAATTTCATTTATATCTTCATTTTGTTTTAATCGATTTAATTTATTATTTATATAAGATGATATTGCAACAATAATTGAAAATGGTAAATACCTCAAAATTTGTGAAAAATTATTTGCAACAATGAATAATTTATAAAATGAATTTTGTGATAGCTTATCATAAAAATAATAGGAAATATTTTCAATTGTTTTTATACTTAATTTATCAATGTATCTTTTGTTTGATAATAAAAACGAATAAATATATTGAAAGTATGGTTCATCAAAAAATATTGAAAAAGATAATGCCTGAATTAAAACAGATTCATAAACAAACATTGGCATTAAATCAATTTTGCTCAACTTTTTACCAATTTTTAATAAAGTTATTAAGATTTGGGTATCATTTGTCTTCTCAAACAACTTGAAAGTTTCCAATATTTTTGATGTCTGTAATGGAGTTGGTATGGATTTATCAATTAAGTAATACATGCATTTTAATATTAATAAAGTATATCTGCTTTTTTCCATTAATGTGAAAAAAATTTCCCAAGTTTCTTCAATATTGCTTACAGTATTGAGAGATTTAATGCAGTGAGGTAAAATGATTCTACTTATTTTTGGAATAGCTTGTTTAATATTCTTCATATACATTTGAAAAAGATTATCAATAAAGATTTGATTTCCTCTACGGAATATAAGTTCAATATATCTTGAATATATATCTGAATTCAAAAATAAATTATTTTTAAATATATACAGGAAAGATCTTGATGATTCTATTGTAATAGAATATTCAAATGTATTTAATATTGCATGTGAAATTGCAATCAAATTTGAATGATTATAATTATTGGTCCTTTCTTTTTCTGTTGAGAATTTGCATAGATATCTAAACATATTCCATATAAGTTTAATCACTTTATCCTTTGTACCAAACCTTTTTTGTTGAGTTATATTTGTAATTATTTGTAAAATTTCTGGCTTTATATATGAATATTGTTCATAGTCTTTAATATTATGTAAATATTCAAGAAATGAATTTAAAAAAATTGATGTATCATCTTTTAAAATGAGAAATTCAATAAAATAAATATTAAACAATGAATTATTATCATTGTTATTGATTAAATATAAAATTGTATGATCAGAAAATTCTCTTAAAAAATTCAAAATATGTTTTGTAGCAGCTGGGAGAAATGGAAGTGTTGATTTTTGCATCAATTTTAAAACAACATCAATAAAAATAAATAAATATGATTTGTCATTATATAATTTCAAAACAACATCTTTAATCTGCTTTTGTTGAATATAATTTTTAGAACCAATAAATTCAATCACTTTAAATAAATTTGGTAAATATCTTAATTGATCTGCTTCTTCTTTTTCTAAAAAATTGTATATTACAATTATCAAATCCGAAATAACATTTGGGGGTGTCTTTTCTGGAAACATGTTTGTAATTTGAATATAAAATTCCATTGTTGAATCAATATTTCGATTCCAAAATCTTAGCTTTTTATAGAATGATTTCCATCTTTCATCATCATCTAAATCTGATAAAAATGATGGATATTGCTTTTTTAAAATTTGAAAATTCTTTTTAGCTAACTTTTTAATTGATGGCATTGGGCTTAATAGAGCTTGATACGAAATTTCAAAATTCTTATGAATAAAGTTATTATTTTGGCTAATGATATTAAAAACAACAGAATTTTTTAATATAGAAGAAAACAAAGATAACATTCTTGAAATCTTATCAATTTTTGGTATTGGATCATTTTGAGATATATTACAAAATTCTAAAGCTTTTTCAATAATATTTTCACTAACTTCAGAAGCAATATCTCCTTCAATACCGCATAAAAAAGCAAGTGTAAGTCTTTGTATATAAAATAATGGTGATTCAGAATTTTTCCCATTTGCAATTTCATCAAGTGACTTAATATTTAAAGGAATTCCTAACTTCGAAATTCTCTTCTCAAGAACAATTCTAACAGATGTATTTAAAGGAGGTATTATTTCATATCCCATGTTCACAAATTCTTTTCTTGTAGCTTGATCTGCTTTCGTTAAAAAGCACTTCAAAAATTTATTTAGCATTGAAGGAAAAATATCGAATGGTTGAACATCTTGTGTTTGTATTAAAAATCCTCTAATTAAAACTACATTAATGTAATTCGGATAAAATCTTAAAAATAAAGAAAGTCCATTTAATAAGCTAAATAATCTATTTGTGGTTTTTGGAAATGTATATAATGTATATAATGTTTCTTTTACATATGACTCAATAAATGGCTTGTTTTGGCAATATTCAAAAAATGAAACAGCAAGCTTCATTCCAAATGATGATGCAAACTCATAATGATATTCAAGGGAATCAAAAATACATAATATATATAAATTTGACTTACCCTTTAAGAAAAAATCTGCAAAAATATGTGTTATATAAACTGAATATGAAATTACATTCTTTTGTATTCTGTCTTTTCCATATAAATGATATAACAAAGAAATCAATTTGGATAACACTGGGAAAATATCATCTTTAGATTCGATATTTTTTATAATATCATCAAAACAATTCGTAATTAAATTAAATAATAGAAAAATTTCTTCTTCTGTGTCATTAATCGATGAAATGATTGTTGACAAAACTTTATCAATATCAATACCTAACTCATATATATGATAGCAAACTGTGGTAAGTTCTGTCTCACTTTGATCAAGATACAAATCCCCATAATTTGTTAAATGAAAAATGATTCTTTGAACATTTTGATTCTTTCTATTCTTAATTGTTGAAAAAAATTTCCTTAACAATGATTTTTCTGTTTCACTTAAATTTGTGTTGGTATTTTGAGCACTTATATCATTAATTATTTTTATTACAATATTACATGCAATAGAAACTAATTCAGAATTATTACTACAAAGTGCAGTTTCAATACATTTATATTTTGTAGTTAAATTATATATAATACTTGGTTCATTTTCAAGCATTACCATTATAACATGTAAAAAATCATTCATTGTGAACAAATCAATTTCTTCATGATGAAATTGCTTAAATCTAGTATATTTTGGTTTACATTCAACTTCTATATTTTGATAATAATTTTTTGAAGTAAAAATAAAATAATGATGAATAAATCTCATAACAATTGTTCTATTCTGAATACTCTTTAAATGATAAAAAATAGAAAATATAAAGCAATTTTGATATAACTTTAAAATATTACTGAAATTATAATTGATTTTTGATTCTTGTGAACATATTGCAATTCTTGTTGTTAACATAACTAAATTGTAAATTAAAGATGTTCTTTTTGATGAACTTGAAAACAATAAATTTGTTTTTGATACTGCAATTTGCATCAAATAATTAAGTATAGAATTAAAAAAATAAAGATGATTCTGATTGTTATTTTTTTCCTTTTGCAAACATGAAAAGCATTCAGTGAACTTTAATGAAATCAAATCATTTTTTATGCTTTTATATATTAATTTGGAAACGTTGTATGCTAATGATTGAGATAAATTATTTGATAAACTTCCTAAAATATCATAATATTGTTTATATATAATATTAAAATCTAAATATTGATGTAAATTCTTTGTTTCTAAGTTTGTTGGAAAGATTAAATTATCTTGAATTTTCCTTTTTGTGTGTCTAACATATACTTGTGTTTCTGTTTGTTTTAATGATGCAATAATCATAAAATTAAAAAATGTTAAAAACATTTTTTGAAAATATTGGAATGAAATGGTTGTTGTTAAAAAATTATTTGAAGAATGTAATATAAATTCTCTAAGCACTCTTAGTAATTTTAATTCGAAAGCTGATATTGTAATAAATGACTTCTGAATGTATTCAATATGCTTTATCTGGTTACCAAAGATTATATTAAATTCATCATCATTGTTATAGTTTATTTCAATTACATGAGAATATAAGTATTCATCAAAAATCCATTTTTCTTTTATATTTTGATCAACAAAATGCAGATTTTTATGAATTTTTTTGGGTCCACTTGTTTTATGACCCAATAAATGAATTTTACCAAGTCTAATGCATAAATTTGTAAGACAAGAATCAATGCATGAAAAAAAGTATAAAATATTTGTGCTTTTTGATGTAATATGTTGTTGAAGAAGAGATTTTGAAATTCTCTCTGTTGAATCATTAAAAAAAGAAAATTCACATAAATTTGGTACTGTTCTAATTCCATTATATAAAAAATTTAATATTTTAATTTTTGCTGAATTATCACGAATTGGAATAAAATCATAAAACCAAACACATAAATACCATTGAAATGTTCTATGTAATTCATGATGCTTCAATGTAGATACATTTTCAAATATTGAAACGATAATTTGAAGGCATTCAGTAAGATTATTTCTATCTTTTGCAAAATAAAACCAGCTATTGAAAAAAAGGCTTAAGAAAGTTCCACATGAACCCTCGCTCATTTTTATTAAGTATAAAAATGCCTCTTTAAATTTTGGAAAATTTAGAATACCTACCTTATAAGTTAAATAATATTGTTTTATAAATTTAAATATTTTTGAAATGAAGGATATATTTGAATAATTATTAATTTGCTCTTGATCAAGTTCTAAAATTTTATCAAATACTTTTTCTAATATATAAAAATACCTCTGTTTAAATAAATAACTACTAACAATTGGTAATGATGTTAAATAAAAATAACATTTTGAAATTTCAAAAAACCCTTTATTTCTTACTTCAAATAAACTATCAATTTCATCAAAAAATAATTCCAGAAACAGCTTAATTTGGAAATCTGATTTTATGCTTAAACAGATTGATGATAAATTTATTGAATACAAGTACTTACTCTTAATATTATTAAAAATATCATAATTTAAATTACTTTCTTTTGAATTAGGAAATAAAATAGAAACACATGTTAAAAATAATATTAAATGATTATTATCTTCATCATAATTAAGTTTTTCTAATGACTTTGATAATCTTGATGAAAAAGTATATAGATCAAAATTTTCATTTTTGTAATTTTCTACTTGCATATCTTTTAACCATGTAATAAAACTAAAAATATCATCCCTTCTTATAATATTTGGAATGGGAAAAATATCAGACATTTTTTGGAACAAATATTTAAGCTTTTTTATGCAATCGGAATCAGAAAAAATATAAAAGACTTTGTTCTGATTATTAAATGTTTAAATTTTAATTTTATATGAATACCCTTTTCTTAATCATATTTTGACTATTGTTTAAAAGGTAAAAAAATCAAATAACTTAACTAATATTTTTCTATTTGAAATGTTATTAAATGAATGCAAATGATATTAAATTAAAAAGATATTTTATTTTTTCATTATTTCTTCGATTTCTTCTATTGTTTTTGGACAATTAGAACTTAAAACTTTAAATCCATTTTCTGTAACTAAAACATCATCCTCAATTCTAATTCCTCCTACGGAATCGCAGTATCTCATTACTTTTTCTGAGTCCAGTTCATGGAATTTCTTTAATGCTTTTTCAAACATAAATTTATTAAAGTAAATACCTGGTTCTATAGAAATTATCATACCACTTTTTAATGTATGGAATTCTTTTGCCCATTTGCATGAGTTACCTATAATTGATAAATCATGAACATTACAACCAATATGATGAGATAGAGAATGTGGACAAAACAACTTTGAAATATCACTCTTTTTTGTAAGGAAAGGAGTATTAGGAACAATTTTCAATTCTACTAATATATCATAGATCTTCAAAACCAATTCGCTATTTAATTCTCCAAATGTTCTACCAGGTCTTACCAATTCAATAAGTTCTTTTTGCTTTTGTAAAAGTAAATTATACACGATTTTCTGATCGTGGGAAAATTTACCATTTGCTGGAAATGTTCTTGTTACGTCACCAGCATAATGATTTTCAAAAAGTCCACAGTCCAAAAGAACCAAATCACCATTTTCTATTCTTTTCTTATTTTCAGAATAGTGAAGAAAAACGCTGTTCATACCCGAGCCAACAATCGTTTGGAAAGAAACATATTTACAGCCAAGCCTTGCACCATAATATTTAAACATAGATTCAATGTCATATTCCATTAATCCAGGCTTACATTTCTTCATAACCTTTATGATTGCTTGCCCTGTTTTTTCGGAAGCTTTTTGTAACTGCTCAATTTCATGATCAAACTTTTCAACTCTTGCAAGACAACAAGAAATATACAATGGTTGGGTTTGGAGTTTTTCTGTTTCTTCAATTACCATTGCATCCGGAAAACTGTTTTTTTCTGATATATAAACAACATCAGTGACGCCAGTCATTTCGATTATTTCTTCTTTTGTCATTTGTTTTCCATGCCAAATCTCATCACTTTCGGAACGACTTGGAATATACAAGAATGAATTACATGTTTCAAGATCGATGAAAATGCAGGAACTCGGTTTGTCCCAACCACTGATCCAATAAAAATTGGCTTCTTGAAGAAACTCTAATTCTGAATTTGTATAGGGTTCGACTTCCTGTTCTCCAGACATAAAACCAATGTATTTCACTGAAGATGCTTCACAAGGGAATTGGGATTTGAGAATTTGAACAACTCTCTCACGATGAAGTTGGAAATAATGACCTTTCATTAAAATAATAAAATTTCTTTTTTTAATATTTGATCTCACATTTCTTCAAAGACATGAAAGCAAAAAAAACAAATCTATTTATAGCAATGCTAAAACAAGTGTTTATGTGATATTTTAAAAATGTTAATTCTTTCCAAACTGAAAGATATTAAATAGACTGTAAAGATATTATTCTTTTTTTGTAAACCTTGTAAAAGTCGCTTTCATAATTAAATATTTATGATTACACTTTTTTAATTTTCAATGTGATAAAATGCTCTTAAAAATGAATCAATCTCATTGTATAACAATTTTTATATGTTTTCGGCTCCGCGGAACAACGCCCTCCACATAGCGGTTTTTTTAACGATACAAAAATTGAAAGAAAATAAAAATGCATGTTTTTTTTATATAAACAAACATTCTCAATTTTATAATTTTACCCTTCCTTTTTAAATTTTTGTGACTTTTTCATATCTATATTCAAAATATTACAATACACATACAATTATTTTCAATATCCATTCAATATTTGCTGACTTTTTCACATGGCCATTTCTATGAATTTCAATGAAGCTCTTGATTCAATAAAACTAGATAATATAAGCTTTATTAATTGGGTATCATCTCAAAAAGTAATTCCAAATATAAACATTCCCAGATATTGTGCATCATATGGGAATTTAATGAAAATTGAATATAATGATAATTATTCAGATGGAGCCATGAATAGATGTACATCTAGAAATTGCAGAAATATAATGTCAATTCGTTTAGATTCATGGGTATCCCAAGCAAAAATTTCTTTAAGAACTTTCATAATTATTTTAGCTTGTTGGGTTAATAAATTTAAAGCAAAGGTACACACACACACACACAGAGCTACATGAAATGATGGCTGCGCCCTCATTTCATTTTCGCTCTGTACTTTAGTTTTCTCTATACCATATATTCTTTTTCAACCTTTGGGGAATGATATATAGAGATATAGTAAAGGAGTAAAGGAAGCAATGCTTAATATTGGGTGAAAGTGAAAGGGGAAAAAGGGAAGGGGGGACAGGCATTTTTCGAAATTTGAATTGTTATGAAAATTGGCATTTACTTTGTCCCTTCCTCCCCAAGTATAATAATTGGATTTAAAAATAATGTATGTATGTAGTGATGTCCTTGTTATATATCTGGTGATGTCCTTGTTATATATCTGGTGATGAAAAATAAAACACCTTAATTAGTCTGTTTCACTTAGTCCGTTTAAGACTCAGTCCATTTCAAACTCAACTTCTTCAATATCATCATCATGTGTTTGACGTAACTTCTCAAATGCCTCAACTTCAATTCTGAGCCAATAATATCCTTGTGATTTAATCTTTGTGAATCCTTTTTCAATTAATGCCTGTATAATTGTATCTGGTTTAAATGTGTTTGTACTAGTATTTGTATCTCTCATAAATTTAATATATGAATTTCCAATATCTCGTTGTGTGCATTTAATACAAATATATTCAACACCTTTAATCTTTTTCGTTTGAAGTAGCTTGTATTCATATGGAACATAATCATCGCAATCAATATCCTTTAATTCACATAACCATGAATCTATTGAGTTTTTATTCTCATTTCTAAGCTTAGAGATTAAATCAAATTTCTCTTGTTCATAATATCTACATGGACTGAATGATTGTTTAATATCATATTTTGTCTTTAGATAATAATACATTGAATATCCAAGATTTAATGAATCCTGAAGAGTACAACATTTATCATTTAATCCAATTTCTGATTTAAATTCATCCCAATTAAGTGATTCATCTTTAGGTTTGAAATAGAGAATTACAAGTCTTGAAATCGTTGCATCATCAGCTCTGATTAAACCATATAAATCTTTTTGGTTAGTATTAAACCCTACAATTGCATGATGTTCATTAGCCTTAGTATCAATACCTTTCTTTTCACCAGAACCATTTTTCGTAGTTATTTGTTTAACGACAGTTTCAAATTCATGATTACGATAGTTTGAATTCTGTAATTCTTCAATATGTAACATTAAAAGATCATGAACCCAACCTGTAAATCGTGTGTTTGTTATCTGTTGTTGTTGAACAGCTACGTTTGCAAATCCTGGATACATTAAACCCAAAATTCCTGCTAACAGTGACTTACCACAATTACCATAATTTGGAGAGTAATGAATGAACATTTTTTCTATGAATGCATTTGGATGACGAAAACGATAAGCATGTGAACTTAATTCTTCATGTAATGCTATTGGGTTATATACTCTAGTTTCAAAGAATGATATAATTTTTTCAGGTATTCCTTCTAGATATTTACCAGTTGGAGGTCTGAAAATATTTAAACAGCGTGGATTTGAACCCATTAATTTCACTTCATCAAAACGTATAAGTTCATTCTCGATTTCTTTAATAAGTTTGAGACATGTTGTTTCTTTTATTTTACCATCTCTATACATTACTGAGAAACCGAAATAGTCTGAAGCATTCGAACGTTTGATACAAGTATAAATTACGCCGCCTTCTTTTCTTTCTTTGATTACATAACCTGTCAATAAGCATGCTACACACTTTTTCAAGGCATTAAGATGATCTTTGAATGACATTAACTTATTCAAATCATCTCTGTACTCATTTAAAGAATAGTTGTTTTCTGTAAATATGCTGCTATCCATTTATTTATATAAAAAAAAATAAAATAAAAAACTATGTTCAAAAAATCGAAAATAAAAAATAAAAATGAAAAAACGGATG
>ENA-OPDT01000319-OPDT01000319.1-human-gut-metagenome-genome-assembly--contig:-NODE-319-length-17088-cov-1.555745_pt1 | contig 17088 bp, 9 predicted proteins | sample MGYA00241627_ERZ501517 | MGnify/ENA primary metagenome ERZ501517 (study PRJEB25962, sample SAMEA2042435) | human gut metagenome | biome: human gut; feature: human-associated habitat; material: faeces... | reverse complement strand
AGTTGTAAATATAGTAGGATTTATAATAATGTTATTAATAGGTGGACTTGGATTTGTAATAGGAACATTTAAAATACCACAAAATGATAGGTTTGAAATAACAAGAAAAGCAGCTGGAATTGAAATGGATACGGTAATAAAGGAATATATAAAATTTCATTTTAGAAGAGATAAGTATTATACGTATGATACTAGAGACCTAATACGAGAACAGGTTGAAAAAGAAGAGGCTGAAAAAGAAAAACAAATACGTGAAAAAGAAAAAGAAGAGCAAGAAAAGAGAAAGAAGGGAAATAGATAATGAGTAATGATGGATTAAAAATAATACTTATAGCGATAATTTCTTTAATAGTAATTTTAATTTTAGTTTTAGTGGCAATTTATTATAAAGATAAATTAGCAAAAAAAAGAGAAGAAGAAGAGCAAGTACCTAAAAATGATGAAGAAATAAAACAAGATAAAAAATCTGTATTCAGATTTATGGAATTTGATGAAGTTGAAGATAATATGATTGTTCAAGATAATGGAGCAAGATATTTAATGGTTGTTGAGTGTAAAGGTATAAACTATGACTTATTATCTGGAGTAGAAAAAGCTAGTGTAGAAGAAGGATTTATACAATTTTTAAATACATTAAAACATGAAATTCAATTATACATACAAACAAGAAAAGTAAATTTAAGTCAAAGTACAATAAGATACAATGAGAGACTAGAGAGAATAAGGTTAGACTTACAAAGAGAAGAAGAAAAATACAGAGATATGCAAAGATTACCAAATGTAACAAAAGATGAGTTATTGAAAGAAATAAAAGAAGTAACTAAAAAAAGAAATTTATATGAATATGGAAAAGATATTATTGAAAATACTGAGCAAATGGCTGAAAATAGAGATATAACAACAAAACAGTATTATATAATAATTCCATATTATACAGAAGAAATTACATCGGCAGGAGATTTTGATAAAAGAGAAATTAGTAGTATGGCATTTTCTGAATTATATACAAGATCACAAACAATAGTAAGTGGACTTACAAGTTGTGATGTAAGAGGAAAAATTTTAAATTCTCAAGAGCTTGTTGAATTATTATATGTTGCATATAACAGGGAGCAATATGATATATATGATTTTGAAACATACATGAGTCAATCTGGATATCAATCATTATATTCTGTTTCGGAAGATGTATTAGATAAGAAAATGAAAGCTCTAGATGATGAAATTGTAAAAAAAGCAAATCAAAAAGCTATTGATGCATTTGAATATACATCAAATGAAGTACGAATGAGAAAAAGAATGATAGATGAAAAACAAGAGAATATGCAACAATATGTGGATAATCTTGCAGAGCAAATAGTTGATAGCGAGTCAGAAGTAATTGGAAAAGCTATGGCTGAAAAAACTAAATTTAATATAAGAAAAATGAGTGAAAAAAAGGAAAAAGAAAAAAACGAGAAAGAAAAGAAAGCAAATAAAGTCGATGAAAATTCAGATGAAGCAAGTTATACAGATGATAGCACTAATATAGCAACAAGCAATGTAGATACAACACCTAAAAAGCAACTTACAGAAGAAGAAAGAAGAAAGAAACTCCTTGCAAGAAAAAGAAAACTAAAAAAATTAAAAGAAATGAAAGAGAGGGAGAAGAATGAAGAAGAACAAAACGGATAAAAGCAATCAAACAAATAAAATTGACGAAGAAGTTAAAAAGAGAATAATTAGAAGAAAAACAATAAAAGAAATGATTGCACCAACTGGAATAGATGCATCAAGTCTTGATCACTTAGAAATTATTTCTAATGTAAATAGATTTGCTAGAAGCTTTTTCGTTGCAAACTTACCTCGTATGTGTACTTTCCCAGAGCTTTTTAGAGGAATGTACATGTTTGGAGATATAAATACTTCTGTATATATAAATCCAATACAAGAATCAAAATCACAAAATGATTTAAACAGAGTTATAAACGAATTAGAGACAGAAAGAATTATGGCTGAAGATAGAGGAAATATAAATAGAGCAAGACTTCTTACACAAAAAAGATTTGAAACAGAGGACTTAAGAGATCAAATAGCTGCAGGTTTTAACAAAATGTTTGAAGCAACAATAGTATCAACTTTATTTGCATATGATTTAAAAACACTTGATACATATACAAGATTGCTTTCTAGTGAAATGGCAAAAAGCCTAGTTGATATAAAATCTTCTTGGGCAAATCAAGAGCAAGCTTTTCAAACCAATCTACCTTTAATGAGAGAAAAGTTAGGTCAAAAACATTTATTTGATAGAGGATCAATGGGAACAGTATTTCCATTTGTTACTTCAGAAATAGGACATTCAACAGGTATACCACTTGGATATAATGCACAAACTGGAGTTCCAATATTATTTGATAACTTCCATGAAAGTTTAACAAACTACAACATGGTTATATTTGCCAAATCTGGTGCTGGTAAATCTGTTACAATGAAAACTTTAATTTCAAGATCTGCAGTATTAATGGGAATTGAAAGTTTAGCACTAGATGCCGAAGGTGAATATTCAATTGTTGCAGATAGTTTAGGTGGAATTAATGTAGTAATAAGTCCAAACTCAGGAACTGTAATTAATTTATTTGATCTTGAAACAGAAACAGTAAAGGATGAAATTACAGGAAAAGAAAAAATGGTATTAAATGTAGAAAGTAAAATTGAGGATGTTACCCAAGCTTTAGTTACAATGGCAAAAGGTAGTACTAAGAGTAGTGAGGTAAACGAACTTACAAAACAAATAATAGCTGAATCGGTTGCAGATGAATATGCAAGAATGGGTATTACAAGTGATCCTGCAAGTTTATATGTAAGTCAATCAGCAACTATCAAAAATGGTGAAATTGTTAGGGAAAAAAAGGATATGCCTACAATTGGTTCATGGTATAGACAAATACAAGAAAAAGCTGCAAACAATACAAACCCGGATTATCAATTCCATTATAGTTATTTAATAAAAGTTATGAAACAATATATTAGAGAATATGACGGACAAATGGCATATTTTGATGGTCAATCAACATTTGATTTATTAGAAGAATCACCATTTATAAACTTGGATATTTCACAATTAGAGGAAAGATTTGCAAGACCACTTGCACAACAAATTTTATTATCATGGATTTGGGAAAAGTATGTTAAGAAAAATAGTGAAGATAGGAAAAAAGCTAGAAAAAAACGTGTGCTAGTTGATGAAGCATGGATGTTATTACCATATCCAGAAGCTGTAGACTTTTTAAATACAATGGCAAGACGTGCAAGAAAAAGAAACGTATCATTAGCTATTATCTCACAAAGATTCCAAGATTTTTATGAGAAAGCAGAAGTTCAAGCTGTTTTAACATCATCAGATACAAAATTATTTTTAGCACAGGATAAGGCTGAAATTGAATACTTAAAAGAAGTTTTCAAATTAAGTGAAGGTGAAGCTGGATTTTTAGTAACTTGTCAAAGAGGACAAGGATTATTAAAAGTTGGACAAGATTCAGCAATAATAACTATAAATCCGACTGCAAAAGAATTCCAATTTATGGAAACAAATTTAAATAAAGTAATAGCCCAAAAATACGGACAATAATTGAAATGTAGACAGAATTATGTTGACATAGCGGTGAAAACATTGTAAAATAAAAAGGTATAAAAAGGTCGTTTTGGAGGAAAAAATGAAGAAAAAGAAATTTTTAGAAAAAATGAAAAGAATATTATTAATAATACTGTGTATAATTACACTTTTTTTCTCCATGCCTAAAAAAACAGAGGCTGGCACAATTGAAGATTTCGTCAATTTAATGTTAAAAATACCAGATGCTGTTATGAGATTATTTAACGATATTAGCGGTGAATCTATAAGTAATTTTAAAATAAAATTGAATTTAAAAGGCTGGAGTAGTGATACAAAAGGATCTGCATATAATTTTGATGTAACACCATATGACATCTTCACATCTGGATTAGTATATCAAAGAGCAGCTGATTTTGATGGAAATTTAGGAGATGAAAAATACATTAGAATTCCAGTATTAGATATAAACTTTTTTAGAGATGATACAGAAATACAAAATTATGCTAATAGTTCGGCAAATATTTTAAAACCAGTAGTTTCAAATGTGTATAAATCATTACGTAATTTGGTTTTAGTAATGATGATGGTTGTTTTATTATATGTAGGAATAAGAATAGTAGTTTCAACTGCAGTGACAGATCAAGTAAAATATAAACAATGGTTGGTAGATTGGGTAGTTGGAATATGTTTATTGATAATAATGCAATATATTATGAGTTTTCTTATGAATGTTAATGAAATGATTGTAGAAATGTTAGGAGAAAATAGAGAAAGTTCATACTACATATCATTATCAAAATTAGGGGGAGGACTAGATACATATTATAATAGTTGGGGCGATGTAAAAAATGATGCAACACCAGGGACTGACTCATATGACCCAGGTGTTAGACTCTTTTATTTAGATCATTTTGATGTTAGAAATAAAGATAATGGTTCTGATTGTTTTGATTTTGATGAAAATACTGGGGAAATACATGTTGAAAGAAATGATTGGGCAAGTGAATCGGAAAATGGAAATGTATTTATAAATGCTAGAATATTTAAGCCAGCAGATGAAGTAAAAAATAAGATGATAAAAGCTATTTCTGCAGGTGTTGGTGCCACAATAGGAGCATTATCGCCAATTGCACCAACTGCAGTATCAGCTGCTGCTGGTACTGCGGGATGGTCAATTGCTTCAGCTATCGTTGGTGAAGATGATGATGATAGCTGGGCAGATAAAACCGTGTACAGATGTAACTTACCAGAGTTTTGTAGAACATTAACTACATTTGGTTCAAAGTATGTTTTAATATATAGAGGTTCAGGTGTGTATGAATCATATACTGAAAATGAAGATGTAGATAAATCAAATTCAAGATTTGGAGAGTATGCATTTTTATATATTCTTTTAGTATTAGAAACATGTATATTTTTCTATACATATTTAAAAAGAGTATTTAAGTTAGCATTTTATACGATGATAGCACCATTAATAGCATTTATGTATCCAATAGATAAATTAGGTGATGGAAAAGCACAGGCATTTAATACTTGGTTTAAAGAATATATGTTTAATGTTTTAGTTCAACCACTTCATTTATTGTTATATACGGTATTTATTTATGCAGCGAGTGAACTTGTAAGAGAAAATATTATATATGCAATTGGCGCATATGGTTATATGATTGCTGCAGAAAAATTCTTTAAGAAAATCTTTGGATTTGATAAAGCACCAGGAGGTACACCTGGATTGGCTGGACCTGGAATGGCACATGCCGTAGGTCATGGACTTGAAAAACTAGGAGGATTTGGCCCACCTAAAATGGGCGGTGGAAAAGGCGGAAGCGATGATAAAGGTAAGTCAAAAGTAAAATTAGCAAGAAACCCATTAGCTCCTGCATGGACTAGTGCACCAACATCAGGAGGAATTGTTCCTCCAGGAAGAGGTGCTTCTGGAAGAGGTGCTTCTGGAGGAATTCCTGGTGGAAGTGGATTGTCTATAGGAGGAGGATCTTCAGGTGGGGCTCCATCTTCAGGAGGAGGTATACCTGGAGCAGGTGGATTTTCTAGTAAATTGCCAGCCGGAGTAAGAAGAGGTGGCAAAATAATAAAAGGTGCTGTTGGAGGAGTTGGAAATAAATTTGCAAGAAAACTTAGTGGAAATAAAGCTGGTACATTGAAAGAATTAGCAACAAAGAATGGTATAAAAGCAACTTTAGGAAATGCAGCAAAAGCTGGAACAAAAGCAGCAATAAGAACTACTGGAGGTCTTGTTGGAGCAGCAGGAGGATTAGCAATGGGACTTGCAACAGGTGCAGTTACAAGTATGCTTACAGGTGAAGACAATATTGCTAAACAAATGGCTGCGGGAGTTGCTGTAGGAGCTAATAGAGGTCAACAATTTGGTCAATACATAAATGATAAAGGTTCAGCTTTTATTGAAGAAGGAAAAGATAGAGCAGCAGAAAATGATGCTGAATATGCATCTGAATTAGAAGCACAAAGAATAATGGATAATAATGAAAATATGACTGCTGAACAAAGAGATTATGCTGCAAAAGTAATGTATAATGGAGCTAAACGTGAAGAAATTGAACAAAATATAGATAAATTAAAATCTCAAATGGATGCAGGAGTTTCTCCAGAAGTTGCGGCACAAAGATTCCATTACAACAAAGTTGATTTAAATAATGCTGAAGAATATGAAAAATCTGTAAATAATGAAACAAGAACTATTTTAAATGATAGTGAGCAAAGACAACGCATAGAAAGCAGTATTAATAATGATGATATAGACGATAGACAACAAGAGCTTCAAGCAGCAATACAAGAAAAAATAAATGAAGCAAATGAAGCGTTGAATAAAACAGTAACTACAAGTGAGAGAGATGAAATAAATAAACAAATAATGTCATACGAAAAACAAAAAGCTAAGATAACTCATGAAACAGTAAAAGAATCATTAGTAAAAGAAAAGGCTCATGCAGAATCAGAAAGAAGACATCAAAAATATGGTGGATGGAGTTAATAAGGAGATGAAATATGTTTTTTAATGTACTAAGTCATTTTCAAGACAATAGGAAAAAAATAATTATTTTAATAACCGTTGGAGTCCTAATAGTATTTTTTATAAAAGCTATAAATAATTATACAGCAAAGCAAAGATTTAATAGCAGTAGTAATAATACTACTGCTATTAGCAAAAGTGTGGGTGTAAGTAATGATATAAAAATAAAAAATACTACATCAAAAGATGGCATAACTAGCAGTAATAATATAGAAGTTGATGAAAAATCTATAAAAACAGCAGATAATGTTATTGAAGCATTTTTGTTATATTGTAATAACAATCAAGTAGATAGGGCATATAACCTTTTATCTGATGATTGTAAAAAAGTATTATATCCAACACAATCAGACTTTTATAATAATTATTATAAAAGTAAGATGACAGGAATAAAGGATTATAGCTATTTAAAATATGGTAATGATAGCAATACATATAAATTAGTTATAAAAAATAATACATTAGCTACAGGAAAAACAAGTGATGGTGAAGATATTGTTGACTATATTACGGTTGTTTTTAAAGATGATAATTATAAATTAAATATAGGTGGTTTTATAAAAAAAGAATCATTAAATGTAAAAAAAAGTGATGCATATTTAACTATGAATGTTACGGAAAGGGTAATATTCATGGAATATGAAGAGTATACAGTTAATATTAAGAATACAACATTAGTAAATGCTGATATATGTAATGCAAATGATGATAAAGGAATTTATTTATTAGATAAAAGTTCGAATAAATATTATTTTAAAAATGATGATTATATTCAAAATGACTTATTAATAAATTATAAATCTGATAAAACTATAAAATTAAAATTTAATAGAAAATACAGAAAAGAAAATGAAGATATTAAATCAATAGTGTTTCCAAAAGTTAACCTAACAAATAGAGAATACTATGATAATACTGTACAATATAAGGATAGTAATGGAAATATCGAGTATGAGAAAAAGTATACTTCATATCCAAATAGTATAAATTTTTCAATAAACTTAAAATAGTAGATAGAATGGAGGTGAGAAACATATGAATGATGATCAAAATCCTAATGAGGAAGAGCAACAAGAAGGAATGCAAGAGCAAATGCAATCAGTAGCAAATGCAACAGTGCAAACAGCGCGAAAAAGCAAGGCTATTGCACAAGCTGCAGCAAGAGCACCAGGTATGGCTGTAAGAGCAAGTGGTGTTGCAATTGAAACTACTGGTAAAGCTATTGAAGGTACTGGTAAGGTATTAAAAGTGTTTGGTAAAATTGTGCAAGGTGTTGGTGAAGGTGTTAAACTTGCAGGTAGAGCAACATATAATGCAGGTAAAGCAACTTTTGATGCTGGACAAGCACTTAATTCAACTTTAATTGGTGCAATTATAGGTATTCCAATGTGCCTAGCAGGTATTACGGCTATGGGGATTGGTAAATTAACTGAGGGTGCTGGTTATCTTATTGAAAAAATTGGTGAACTGCTTGAAAAAATAGGTAACATAATTGAAAAAATAGGTAGAAAAATAATCCAAGCTGGCCAAAAAGTAAAAGATGTAGGTAATAAAATGATAAATGCAGCAAATGCAGCAACAGGAGCAGCTAAAGGATCTGGAGGACGGTGATGACTCAAGTAGTAATTCGGATGATGGAATCAAAACCGGAAAAATACCAGTATTATCAAGGCTTAGAGCTATAAACTGGAAAAAAATTGCAATTATTGCTGCAATAATTATCATTATAGTAATTATTATCGTTTTAATGATAAAAGCATCAAAACGAAATGATGGAAAATATATAGAGGGTGATTTATCAAATGTTCCATATGTTGTCTCATCTATGGTTATGGATAAATTGGTTATAGTATATGATGCTAGTAATAATTATACATATGCATTTCAAAATAAAGATGGTGAATATGTAGATTTGGAAGAGTCTATATCTGAGGCAATTGATACATTAAAAGAAAATGACTCTACAGCTTTAACATATTTGGATGAAGATTCGAATAAAAAAGAACAAATAAAAGCACTTAAAAAAATGGTTCAAGCTGAAATAGCTACACAATATCCAGATTTAACTTTAAATGAAGATTTAGGTTTATCAGCTACTGGGTCAAAAGCATCTGCTGTAGCATATACAGGAAGCAGTAATGATTATTGCGTAGATATGTCAAGTTCAAATGCTTTGCCAGCTTGTAGTGAAGCACAGTTAAAACAAATTGTGGATTCATCTGGAATGGGAGAGCAAGGTAAGGCTAATATGTCATCAGTTGTTGGAGATTTAGTTAAATATCAAGAACAATATGGAGTAAATGCAGTATTTTTTATGGCAGCTTGTGCTACTGAATCTGGTTGGGGAAATGGATGGGATTTAATAGATCCATCCACATACAATTGGATGAGTGTTAAAGGAACAAGAAATGGTGGATATATTGATAGAAATGGAACATCTTGGAATAAATATAATAGTTTTAGTGATGCAGCAGAAGCATTTTTTGAATTAATAACTAATAATGCTCAAGACGGATATTATTTTGGACAAGGAAAATATACTGTACAAACAATAGCACCAACATATTGTAATCCACAATGGGGAAATACTGTGGCTGGATTTGTAGAGCAATTTTATGGATCTATAGGAATAACTCCAAATTTATCAACAGCACCAACAGCAAGTGGAGGTCAGGCTTCTGCTTCAAGTACAAGTAGTAATTCAAGTTCATCAACAACAAATAAAACATCAGGAAATCAAACATTTTTACAAAAAGCAGCAGATGTAAAAAGAAAAGTTGCTGATGAGGGATATACATATGGACATTCAGATCCAAGAAATGGTAAGTTAATAAACTGCGCAAGTTTTACAGCATGGTCATTACTTGAAGCTGGATATAATCCTACAGAAAATGGTGGTGTTTTAATAAATGGTGCAACAAGATTAATGCATTGGTGTGCAGATAATGGTTTTCAACAAGTATATGCTGGACAAACTTTAAGTGTTGAAGAAGCAGGTTTACAGCCAGGAGATTTAGTTACTGAAGGTGCTACAGGAGGTAGTGAAGAGAGTATAACACATGTTCAAATATACGCAGGAAAAGATTCAAGTGGAAATAATATATGGTATAACTGTGGTAGTGATCGTGGAATTTCTACTCAACCAGGAGAAGACACGCATGGTGATCCATATGGACCAGATCATTACATATTATGGGCATATAGGGTTCCAGGAGGATCAACCGCATCATCATCTCCATCAAATGTAACAGATACAACTGGTGATCAGAAAATTGATGAAAAAATTGATCAAAAGAAAACTGTTAAAGGCGGAATTAAAGTTCAAAGAAAAGATACAGATGGAAGTACTAAGGAATTGAAATATACTTCAACAAAAAATTTCAATGCATTAATTTCACAGAATGATCCAAGGGCCTTAGAGTATTATACTTTGGTAAAAACAAGTGGAAGTAGTAATAGCTCTAATAGTGCTTCAAATTCAGGAGGAGTTGCATTAGAGGGAAGTGAAGTTTCAGAACAAATATGGAATTTCCTTGTAAAAGATATGGGATACTCTGAGGTTGTTGCAGCAGGAATATTAGGTAATGCAATGCAGGAATCTGGTGGAAATACACTTAATATTGATCCAACAGTAAGCAATTCAGCAGGATATTATGGTGTCTTTCAATGGTCACCAGATACTGCGGGGGTTGTTGGAAAAGATTTGGCAGGACAATTACAATATTTTAAAGATGAGTGGATTTCAACATTTGATAGTTATGCCAAAAATTATAAAGCGGGTTTTTCATATGAAGAATTCAAGAAAATGACAGATGTAGAACAGGCAACAATTGCTTTTGCAACTATTATGGAAAGATATGAAGGTAGTGTCAATGATGTATGGCAGTCTTATGCAGTTACTGGTTCAACAGCACTATACGAACAAAGAATTGAAAATGCAAAAAACGCATATGCGACATATGCTGGAACAGTAGCTAGTACATCAAATGCAACGACAAGTGGAACAACATCAGCTAATGTTTCAGATACTGTATCAGCAACTGGTGGAAACTTTGTTGATATAGCTACAAAGTGTCACGCATTTTTAAGAGAAAATAAATATGTATATAATCAAGGTCGTGATCTTCCAGTAAAAAAAGGTGATTGTGGATATATAGATTGTAGCGCATATGTATCTATGGCTTTAGAACAATTTGGCTTTAAAGATTGGAGTACATATCCACATCAATTAACAACAGAAACATTAGTTACTTATGGAGAAAGTAAGCTCCAAATAATAGCTCAAAATGTAAGTATAAGTAATACATCACAATTAAAGGCTGCTGGAGCACAAGCAGGAGATATAGTTGTAATGGATGGACATACTCAAATATTATATGGATATGATAGTAGTGGAAAAGCAATATGGTTAAATTGCGGAGGAGATGAGTCAATTCTTAGAAATGAAGGAACTGATGCATATGATAACTTCAGTGCTATTCATTATATTTTCAGAGTACCAGGATCATCTACTAGTGGTTCAGTAGTGTCATCATTAGATAATTTCCTATTTATAGGAGATTCAAGATATGCAGGAATAGAAAGTCAATTAAGAGATTTAGGAGACAATGTGACTGCAATAGGTGTTGGTGCATCAACTCCAGCAGAGTGGGTACCTGTTATAAAGAATGGATCTGGATATGTTGATGCTGGCTCTTTTGGAAAAGATGTTACATTACCAGAAACAGTAAGTGGAGTTTCTGTAATGTTAGGTGTAAATAATGTAAACGGAACAACTCAAATTTCAGATATGCAAGAAGTGTTAAATGCGTTACATGAAAGATATCCGGCTGCTCCAATTATGGTAAATAGTGTATATCATTTAGGTCCTGCTTATGGAAGTGGAACTGATAGTATGAATACAGGAGTTGATACATTTAACCAAGCAATGAAAGATTTTTGTAATCAAAATACATGGGCATATTATGTTGATGTAACACAAAACTTAGATGATGGCTCTGGATATTTAAAATCAGAATATTCTGGAGATGGTTTACATATTAGTAGCACAGAAGGTATAACAACTCTTGTGGATAATATTAAGAATGGAATATTAAGCTCTGGAGCTGTAGCATCTGCAGAAACATTGGAGAGCGGAACAGGTAGAGCTGGATATGCAATAGTTGTTGCTAATAGAAAAGATGTATATACAACTGTAACAGATACATATGAGTATGCAAGCTCATATACTGTTGAAAAAGCAAATGGTCATACTGGTTCTGCAAGTAAAACAACAGCAACACCAGCAAGTCAAGTTATAAATTCAACAGCAAAAACAGAATATTCTTCACAAAATGCCGATTACCAAGCAGCACTACAAAACTTTACATTATACTTTGATTTCTTATGGGCAATATTGGTAGATTCAAACGATACAAAATTAGTATCAAAATGGGCTGGATTAGTTAGTGAAAATGTTGCAGATAAAAGTAAAGTTATTTTAACTGTATATAGTGATGAAAATACAAGTACATCATCAACAACACAAAGTAAAGGAACTGTTGCAAGAACTAATGGTTCAGATGGACCAGTTGTATCTTACGATAATTATAATGTAACAGAAACAACAGATGTAAAAACTGTGGCATTAGAATCGAAACCTTGTATTACATCAGCAGATACATGGCTTGTAAATTATGAAAATGAGGCAGAAGATTATAGTGAATATCAGTCAAAAACAAAAGAAAAAATAAATGAAAAAGTAGATGCAAAATCTAAGGATGATAATATAATAAAAATTTTAAGAAAATCAGATGGAATGCTAGAGTCACTTATATCTGATGAAGATTTAGTCGATGAAATGATTGAAGAAAATGAAAAAGTTTCATTTATGATAGATGTATATGGTTATGTTTTAGATATTGCTAATGGTAAAAAACCAGAAAATTTGAAATTCAAATTAGATACTGTAATGGATACAAACTTATTTGATTTAACTAAAACAGAAAGTGAAACATCACAAAAGGTATTATTATATGACAGCTTAAAGATAAGCGATGCAGAGGTAGAATTATTGTATAAAGCTGTTGAAAAAATATGCTCTCCATTTGGTGATAATGATGATAATACAAATAGAAAAAAACTAGTTACAAGTGTTATATTAAACAGAGCTATGTCGTCTAAATTCCCAAATTCTGTAAGCGGAGTTTTAAATCAAAAACATCAATTTGAAAATATGGATAGTATTAGTAAAAACGATAATATAACAGTGTCTGATTCGACAAAACAGGCTGTAGATACAGTAATTGTTGGTGGCGATTGTGCTCAACGTAGTGTATATTTTGCCAAACCTTCAACTGCTAAAAATAATAAATGGGATGATAAGTATAAATTTACATTTAATGATGGTGATGAAAGTGATAATTCATTTAATTATTATACAACAGAAGAAATTGAAAGCGAACTTGCAAAATATGAAACAACAATTTCTGGAAATGTAACTAAAGCATCATTAAGTGCTCAAAAGATTATTAAATGGGCTAATAGTCAAGTTGGAAAATCAGAATTTGAAAATAAACATGATAATACAACAATGAGCTCTAACAATTCTAGTCCACAATTTGTTAAATCGGCATATTTTGAAGGTGGAATGGATTACATTAGTGGTGATATACCATGTCCAAATGAAATTAAAAAACGTGACGATGGAACGATAGATTGGACAGATATACCAGATGCTGCAGTAATTGTTTCTAACAGTGGAATTGTTTCATTATATGTTGGAAATGGATATGTTATTGAAGCTGGTGGAAATACTATTCAAAAAGTTACAATTGATGAATCTCAAAGCGGTAAAGATGCCAAAGGATGGGGATTCGCTGCTACTGATCAAGATGATGCTAGGGATAAACTAGTTGTTACAGTCGGAGGCGGAGGAGTATATCCCGAGGGAATTACTGAAGGTACAAATTTTACTGGTTGGAACTCGACTAGTGGTGATGGTGTTATGATGATATATACAGCAAATAATCATTCATACAAAGTTTATTGTCAAGGATCAGGATCATACAGTAGTACGCCATATTGGGATGGTACTGTTAAATCTGATGGTTGTGGTATTACATCTACGTCAATAATTCTTACTGGATATGGGGTAGATGCTAATCCGGATACTGTAATAAAAGATGGATTGTGTCCAAATGGAAATGATTATGGGTTTTATGTAAAAGAACTTGAAAAATATGGAATAAAATCACATATAATTTATTCTGGATCAAAAGAAGAAATTTTGAGTGCATTGAAAGCCGGAAGACCTGTAATTGCAAATGTAAAAGGTGGAATTCCAATTGGTAATAAGGGCTATAAAGGACACTATGTAACACTACTTGGAATGGATGCAAGTGGACAAATATTCTTGGGAGATCCTGGATCTACAGATAATAGTGGATATTATGATCAAAGCAAAATATTTACAGGTGCAATTGTAGGTGCAATAATAATAGATAATTAATGGAGGTTTTTTATGAAATTAAATGTTAGTAAAAAAGATCTTTTAATAACCTTTATAACAACTTTTATAGTAATATTGATAATACTATTAATAGTTTTGGCAATGTTTAATAAAAAAAGTAAAAATGAAATTAATAATACAGAACCTCAAACAGATTATTATAATGAATATCAGCAACAAAGGGCTACTGAAGGTGTAACTGCAGATGATGCAGTTGCATCTTTGGTAAATAGTGCAAACAATTATTATACAGTAAAAGCAATAATTGATAAATTTAATACATATGTATCATATTTGAACAGTAGTGCAAGTGATTTAGGATTAATTGTATCTAAGCAAGAAGAAAAAACAGCTTTAGAAGAGTATAAACAAGACGGATTAAAATATATAAATGATGTTTTAGCTAATAATTATAAAACAAAGTATAGTGTAAATAATGATTATATATACAATAATTTAAAAATTTTTTCTGGTATAAGCTATGAAATAGATAGCATGTATGTTGTTGAAGATTCAACATATATTAATACATATTTTATTTATGGAAGTTATGCAAATACAAATTATAATTTTATTGTTATTTTGGATAAATATAATTATACTTTTGAAATATATTTGAATGATTATTTGAATGATATAGGATATAATTACAAAGATATATCAACAATGAAAACATTACATATTGAAAAAGTTGAAAAAAATGAAAACAATACATTTCAATTTAAAAATATTAATCAACAAGAGCTAGCAAATACTTATTATCAAGATTTTTTGAGTAAAATAAAAAATACTCCTGAATTGGCATATAATAAACTTGATTCTAATTATAAAAGCAGTAAATTTAAAACTATTGAGGATTTTAAAAAATATGTTACTTCATATATAAATAGTAATAAACGTTTAGGTCAATACAAAATGACAAAATATGATTCATATACAGAACTTATATGTCATGATAATTGTGGTGGCATTTGGATTTTTAAGATAACTGGAATTATGAATTACACAGTATTGCTAGATTCGTATACAGTATCTGTAAAATCATATGATGATGAATATCAGAATGCTGGTGATGGTAAAAAAGCTCAGTTATGTTTAAATAGATTTTTTGAAGCTTTAAATAATCAAGATTATGAAAACGCATATAAATTTTTAAATGATACATATAAGTCAAATAATTTTAAAACTGTAGATGAATTTAAATCATATGTTCAAAAAAATTGGTTTACATATAATATAATAGATTATTCAAGCGTTGAAGTTGATATTAATCAAAATTATATAATTTCTGGAACTATAAGTGATATTCAAGATGAGGGATCATATGGGGCAAAGCACATTAAAAAGAATTTTATTATTAAATTAGGATCTGGAATTACTGATTTTGAAATGTCATTTGAAAAATAAAAAAAAATTTGATATAATGTAGTAATAACCATATATAAGGAGGTTTGCCAATGAGTACTAATCAAAAAAAAGAAATACAAGAAAAAGTAACAAAGATGAAAGTAATAAGACAAAAGGTATTAGAAGGTATGCAAGATAATTTAAATGAAAGATATTTATATACCTTACCATATGATCAATTTTATTTAACTAATTCAGATAAGACAGATGAAGTTGGATTTGCAAAGCAAGATATTTATGTTGCTGTTAAACAATTACAGGATTCTGAAGGAAAAATAAAAAGATTATTTGAGTTATACGATAATGACATGAACAAATTTGCAGAAACAGGAGAAGATGGAAGATTAAGATATGACAAAGAGATAACTGATGAATTAGTAAAAATGAAACAATTATTACAAAAACAAAATGAAGAACAAGGTACAAATTTTGAAATTGCAGGTTTAGATAAAAATGGTGAGTTAGAAGCATATATGCAAATGATGAATCATGAAATAGTATCTTTAACTGCAGAGCAAAAGAAAGAAATTGAAAAACAGGAAAAAGGATCTAAAGATAGAGGCCTAGATAATCAAGTTGATGAACAAGCTAAAGATGCAATGGATGAAAAAGAGCAAAAAACTCAAGAAGTTGCTAAAGATTTAGGAATAGATCCTCAAGATATATATCAAATAAGTCAAATTAAAGATGATTCATTTTTAAGAAGTGAAGGAATAACAAATGGAAATGAATTATGTGCAATAAAAACAAGAGATGGTATGTTGAAGATGGTTTCAAAAAATGCAGAAGGAAAATTTGAAGAATCTCCAGATTTTAGAAATAGTAGTAATGAAATGGGTCGTACAACATATGCAACAAATGAGCATAATAATATGCAAGAAACAAATACATATGGAGCAATTTATTTTGCAAATGATGCAAATAAGAGATTATCTGCAAGAATGGGTCAATATGGAGAACTTGAGGTTATAAAACAAGAGCGTGTTACTTCAAATCCAGAAGGTGAAACAATGAGTAATGACGAAACCTGGTCACCTGGTGTGCTAGTTCAATCAGACAACACAGCAACAAGTGATTTAGACCTAGGAGGAAGATACAGCACAAACAAAGTTGTATTTAATAAAATAGATCGTGATAACATTAGAATGAACGAAGAATCCGCAACAATAAGAGAGCATGGAGGAGAAAACCTTACAGTAAAAGACATAGCAAACGATTCAACAAGAGGAATAGCCGCATTTGAAAGAGTAAAAATGGAGCTAAGTAACAGAGGAGTAGAGTTAACTTCTCAAGAAAAAGAGGAATTACAACAAAAATTTGAACAAAAAGGTGTAACATTTTGTGATGAAGAAGTGCAAAACTTCTGTAACAAATATGAAAAATACAAAGATAACAAAGATCAAAAAGAAGAAAACAAAGAACAACAAGAAAATGATAAAAAGCAGGACAATGAGCAAGAGCAAGACAACGAAGAAAGAACAAGAGCAGGAGATGCACTACAAAGAAGAAGAAGAAATTAATAATATAAAATAAAGCTGTCATAACACA
>ENA-OPDT01000274-OPDT01000274.1-human-gut-metagenome-genome-assembly--contig:-NODE-274-length-18181-cov-2.156405_pt1 | contig 18181 bp, 10 predicted proteins | sample MGYA00241627_ERZ501517 | MGnify/ENA primary metagenome ERZ501517 (study PRJEB25962, sample SAMEA2042435) | human gut metagenome | biome: human gut; feature: human-associated habitat; material: faeces... | reverse complement strand
GCTCTACAGGCTCACCGTTTACAATTACTGTAACTGTATTTTTTGATGAGTCTTCTTCCTGTATATCATTTTTTGGCAATTCATTTTCCGGCAATTCGTTTTCCGGCACAGCAGATGCTTCAGCTTCTTTAGCAAACTCATCATGCAGCTCATCGAGCACCTGATTCATCATCTGCTCTGATGTTCTGGTCACTGTGTTGTCTGACTCTGTGCTGTTTGCATCCTGCTCAGCTAAGACCGAAGCATCATCTGAATCAGACTCTTGTGTGTCATTATAATTGTTATTGTCGATTCTTGCAACACCATATTCATCTGTTTTCCACTCAACAGAGAAATTTTCATATACAAGAGTGTCGAGATCAGCCTCTTCATTGTTTACAAATATCATCTGGTCTGTGTCAATAACGAGATCCATAAACTGCGCAATCTGACGCACTGTATAGTAATTTCTTGTCTCAATCACATCGTTTTCCCTGATGCTGTAATCCTCCGGCTCAAGCCTTCCGTTTACCTGGACAAACCTTGGACATGATACCTTTCTGCCATTTATGACAAATGTAATGACGGAATGATTGTACTCATCAAGCTGCGATATCTTATACACTGCTGCCTCTCCTGCTGTGGACGGCTCGATGACTATCTCACTGTTTGGCTCAAGCGGTGTGTTGATGCTTGCAGGCTTTCCGTTCATGGTCACCACTGCGCCCTCTCCAGCCTCGCCTCTTACAAGCCTTGCCACACCGTTTACCGTAAAGTTTATCGGGGTGCCGCGCTTTGGAAACAGCTCATCGTTTGAAAATCCCGCCTGAAGCGCCGCATCGACTATTGTAAGCCTGTTATTGTCATAGAGCTTTATTCTCTCACCATTGAATCTGACCATGATAAAATTATTTCTCTGCTCATAATAATTCAGACATATACCAATTGGAGTGACAAGAAGCGGATCCTTCTTAATATCCTCCTGCTCAAAGGTCACATCGCCAAGCACTTCCTCACCTCTTAGAGCGACTCTTTCCTCCGGCAGGTCAAGGTCTTCCGCAAGCTTTTCCGTGAAGCCGTGTATCTTGCCTCCGCCTCCGACTACAAAGCAGGCACTCACTGTTTTGTCACCGTTTAGCTCTCTGATTTTAGCCGATACCTCTTGTGCAATACTATCAACAACAGGTGCTGCCACATCCCAGACATCCTGTGCAGGAATTGTGTGCTCGCTGCTCATGATATCCTTGTATGTAACCGTATCACTTGTCGTAGACTGAAGCTTGATGCTCTCCGCCATATTGAAATCCACGAGGAAATGCTGCACAATAACTTCTGTCATCTCATCTCCTGCATGCGGTATCATGCCATAGGCTATGATACTTCCGTCTCTTGTGATTGAGATATCACTCGTTCCGGCTCCCACATCGACAAGTGCGATATTAAGCATACGATAGTTCTCCGGAATTGCCACATTGATAGCGGCGATAGGCTCCAATGTCATATTGGCAACACTAAGCCCAGCCTGTCCCACTGCCGCATACAGTCCGTCCACCACATCCTCCGGCAGAAATGTAACTATGATATCCTCGCCTATTTTGTTTGCCTTATGACCCTCAAGGCTGATAAACACATCATCATTCAAAAAGAATTTGACTGTAGAATATCCCACACAGTAAAACTTATAGCTTGTATCGTTAACCTCCTTGAGTGCCTCCTGTGCTTTTTCTATGCCAAGCAGGTTAAGCGTATGGACATCCTCTCCGGTCACCACAGACTCCTGCGCATACTCATACTCCACATGCGTCGTGACAGTCTTTAATACTCGTCCTGCGGCTGCTATACACACCTCTTCAAGTGGCTGTCCTGTCTGTTTTTCAAGCTCGTTCTTTACTTCCTTAATGGTTTTTGCCACCCTGCCTATATCATGTATCTGACCGTCAAGCATCGCTCTGGTCTCATGCTCCCTGACATACTGTGCTGTAACCACAAATTCCTTGTCATCAGTCTGATAGCCGACAGTTCCTACAACATTTCTTGTACCAATGTCCAAACCGAATACATTGTTCATTCCCACTACTCCTTGTATTTGCTAAGCGCTTTATTTATTGAAGCTATCGTGTTTTCGATATCTCCATCATTATCAATAACCTCCTTGCAGTGCCTTCTGTACTCAGCTTCTTTAAGCTGGCTTGCAAAGATGCTGTCAATCTTCTCATCTGAATAGCCTCTTGATGACTTAAGTCTTTTTCTTCTGACTTCTTCACTTGCATAAATATACCACAGCTCGTCGCAGATTTCACCATATCCCTCCTCTATAAGGAGTGCTGCTTCAAGCACAAGCATGAACAGACCATCTTTTTTTGCCTCTTTAACTGCATTAAGCACATATTCCTTTACTGCCGGATGCACTACTTCGTTTAAAAGCTCTCTTTTTTTATCATCCGAAAAAATCACTCCGGCAAGTGCCGGTCTGTCAAAATGCCCGTCCTCAAGCCATATCGGTTCGCCCGCAAACAATTCCCTTAATCTGTTGTAGCAGTCGCTTCCCGGCTCCATCAGCTCATGTGCTATCTCATCGGAGAGCATGACCTTTACGCCATCAAGTTCCTTAAGATAGCTAAGCACTGCCGATTTTCCGGCACCTACACCACCTGTTATTCCTATAAAAATCATATTATTTCCTTTTCTGTCATCAATGCGCATCATACCAGTCATAGCCACACTCGGTGCCCACCTCCATGGATACCTTCATGTCCACCGCGCCACGCATTTCTTTCTCCAGAAGCTTAATCACTTTATCCTTCTCAGCTTCCTTTGTCTCAATTAATAGCTCATCATGCACCTGAAGGATAAGTCTTGACTTTAAGCCCTCGTCAAGAAGCCTGTCATGCACACGTATCATGGCAATCTTTATGATATCGGCTGCTGTACCCTGAATAGGTGAGTTCATCGCAACTCTCTCTCCAAACTGTCTTTGCATGAAATTGCTCGAGTTCAGCTCGGGAATCGGTCTGATACGTCCAAACATGGTCTTTGTATAGCCATTTTTCCTGGCATCCAAAACCGTCTGATCCAAAAACTCCTTAATCTTTGGATATTTGACAAAATAGCTGTCTATATAGCCCTGTGCCTCTTTCCTTGAAATCCCCAGGTCGTTAGACAGGCCAAACGCACTGATGCCATATACGATACCAAAATTTACCGCCTTGGCATTTCTTCTTTGAAGGTCTGTGACCTCATCAAACGGTGTGTCAAACACAAGGGATGCTGTACTTCTGTGGATATCCTGACCATTCTTAAAGGCCTCTATCATCCTTTCATCCCCTGAAAGCGCCGCAAGCACCCGAAGCTCGATCTGCGAGTAGTCTGAGTCAACAAACAGATCTCCATCCTCAGGCAGAAATACCTTTCTGATAAGCTTGCCCAGCTCAATCCTTATCGGGATATTCTGCAGATTAGGCTCTGTGCTTGAAAGACGGCCTGTCGCAGTGATTGTCTGATTTAAGGTAGTATGGATTTTGCCATCGGATGCAATATATCCCGAAAGTCCGTCAGCATATGTGCTCTTTAGCTTTGTGAGCTGTCTGTATTCCAGAATATCCGCGACAATCGGATACTCCGGTGCCAGCTTTTCAAGCACATCTGCCGCAGTAGAATAACCGGTCTTTGTCTTCTTTTCATTTGGCAGTCCAAGCTTTTCAAAGAGAATGACTCCAAGCTGCTTTGGCGAATTTATATTAAACTCTTCACCTGCTGCCTCATATATTTTCTTTTCAAGCTCAGTTATCGAAACAGCAAGCTTGTCTCCATACTCCTTAAGCTTTATTCCATCAGCCCTTATCCCCTCATTTTCCATATCATACAGTACGAAAACGAGTGGCAGCTCGATATCTCTGTAAAGAGTGAGCATATCCATTTCCTTTAGCTTCTGCAAAAGAACCGGCTTTGATTTCCAGGCAGTATACACCTCGTAGCAGGCACAGTCCACTGCCTTTTTCTCATCCTCCTTCATCATCTGAGTAAAATCAAGCTTTCCCAGATAATCCTTTTTAGATGAGAGCATAAGCCCCAAATAGTCCTTTGCAACCGCATCATAGGGATACTCCCCGACAAGCGGATTGATAAGGTATGCAGCCACCATCATGTCAAAATATCTGCCTCTGTCATCTGCCTTTATCTCTTTGCTCTTAAATCTGTGCAGATTGGTCTTTAAATCCGGTGATATCCATGACTTTACTTCCAGGGTATTTAATTTTTCATCCAAGAAGCTGCTTGAAATCTCATCACCTGTACAGATAAAATAAATGTCCTCCTCTGAAAAACAAATCGAAACAGCAAGATAATCGTTCGAAACCGGCTCCGAAAACAGACTTAGCTGTCCATCACTTTCGCAGTTTTCCAAAGACTCTCCCGGTACTACCGCAAAAGCGACCTCCCTGCCCTTTGCCTTCTCAAACACTCTCTCTGCAGTCTTTAAGTCCCTTACTACCACAAAATGCTCCTCGGCATTGTTTTTAGGAGCCTCCACATTAAACCGTGACAGCATGTTTTTGAATTCGTATCTTTTGCACAGTAAAAAGGCTTCCTCAGTGTAGAGTGACTCTACTCCGCCACTAAGCTTTGCATCAGAAAATTCATAGTCAACCGGCGCATCAAGTATGATTGTCGCAAGCTCCTTGCTCATAAGCGCCTGCTCCCAGTACTCCACTATATTCTTTGAAGCCCTTGGCGGCTTTACATTCTCAGCGTCCTCATGTACTGCCTCTATACAGTGATATTTTGCTATAAGTGCGCCTGCTGTCTTTTCGCCGATACCGGGCACACCTGGGATATTATCCGATGTATCTCCCTGCAGAGCCTTTACATCGATAAATTCCTTTGGAGTGACGCCGTACTTTTCGATAACATCTGCTGTATTGTAGTTTTCTATCTCGGTTCCTGTTTTCTTTGTCTTTGGAATCCTTACCATGACATGGTCAGTCGCAAGCTGCAAAAGGTCTCTGTCTCCGGAAATGATGGCGACATCCATACCGGCCTTTTCTGCCCTGACAGATAAGGTTCCAAGTATATCGTCGGCCTCATAGCCTTCCTTTTCCACGATTTTAATGCCCATAGCGGTAAGCATTTCCTTTATCATAGGCACCTGCTGCCTAAGTTCCTCGTCCATAGGCTTTCTCGTGCCCTTGTACGCATCAAACATCCTGTGGCGAAACGTCGGTGCATGCACATCAAATGCCACCGTCAGATAGTCAGGCTTTTCCTCGTCAAGAATCTTGAACATGATATTCAAAAATCCATAGACTGCATTTGTGTGAAGTCCCTCTGAATTGGTCAGATCAGGCAGCCCGTGATATGCCCTGTTTAAAATACTGTGTCCGTCTATAAGTACAAGCTTTTCACTCATTTTGATACTTTCCTTACTGTCAATTATAATATGATATGAGGGTCAAAAGGTATTTTGCCCCTCATTTATGATTAATCAGATTACTACATGCTACGCATTCCCGTAATCTGACTACACCTCGAAATCCGCTAATTTCCTGCGTCCCCGCAGCAAATTGCTACTTTCTCGGTGTAGTGCGGGTCACTAAGGTATACATCGAATTGCATGCAAGCATGCATCGATGATACCTTTTGACCCTTTAATCATAATATTGTTGTAATCGCTGCCGGTCACACTGCAGTGCAGGCAGTAACGTTAAATAGCTCTTGTATATTTCTTAAGCCACTGAGCCTCCTCATCATTCAAAAATGGTGAAACAAGCTCATAAACTCTCGCATGGTAAGCGTTCAGGTATCCCTTTTCCCTGTCTGTCATCTGATTTGGATCAATCGCATCGAGATCTATCGGTACATAGGTCAGATTCTCAAAATACATGAACTGGCCATACTCATTTTTCTCACCCTTTCGGCAGATAAGCTCATTCTCTGTACGAATACCGAATTTGCCCTCTAAATAGATGCCCGGCTCATCTGTAGTGACCATGCCCTCTTCTATCACACGCTCTGCAGTTCTGCCCGGGTACTGCTTCCAGTGAAAGCTGTTTGGTCCCTCATGAACATTGAGCACATAGCCCACACCGTGTCCGGTACCGTGATTGTAGTCCATGCCAATCTCCCACAAAGGCTCTCTTGCCAGAATATCAAAATTAAGGCCCGAGCAGCCCTCCTTAAACTTTGCATTTGCCAGGTTCATATTTGAGCGGCAAACTCTCGTAAACATATCCTTCATCTCATCAGTCACAGGGCCTAGTGCAAAGGTTCTCGTGATATCTGTGGTTCCCTCCAGATAATGTCCGCCTGAATCAACCAAAAGAAGACTCTCAGGCTTAAGCTGCCTGTCAGACTCCTCTGTTGCAGAGTAATGCACAATAGCACCATGATCAGCATATCCGCATATTGTGGCAAAGCTCAAATCAAGAAAGCCCTCCTGCTCAGCTCTAAGCGATGCAAGATAATCTGAAGCCGAAATCTCTGTCATGGATATCTTACCTATATTTGTCTTAAGCCAGTACATGAACTTGCACATCGCAACTGCATCCTTTAAATGCGCCTTGCGCAGATTTTCAAGCTGTACTTCATTCTTTACGGCCTTCATGACAACTGTAGGATCCTCCGCATCAATCACCTTAACACCATCCGGCAGGCTGTCGCAGATGCGGTAATTTACAATCGATGTATTTAAAAGCACTGTCTCTTTTTCATCAATATGCTTCACATATTCATAAAAATCATCGTAAGGTCTTGTCTGTATACCATTCTTATCGAGGTATGCCTTAAGAGTCTCTGTCACAACCTCTTCCTGCAAAAACCATATGCAGCTGTCCTGTGACAGTGCCAGGTATGAAAGCACTACAGGCACATAGCTTATGTCGCCTCCCCTGACATTTAAAAGCCAGGCGATATCGTAAAGTGATGACATCAGATGAAGGGTTGCACCCTTTTGTGCCATCTGCTCTCTGACTCTTTTAAGCTTTGAGCTTATATCCTCACCGGTATATTTATTGTCAAAAATCATGACAGGTGCCTTTGACATAGGTGGTCTGTCAGTCCATATAAGGTCAATCAGATCCTCATTTACATACATGCTGCCGTGCTTTTCTTTTGCGATTTCAGAAAGCCTTTTGCCCCATGCGGCATTTACTACTCTGCCGTCAAAGCCTATTACACCGCCATCCAAAAGAGTATCCTTTATATACTCATCAACTGTCGGTACGCCCTCCTCGCCAATCTTAAAGAGCTTTACAGTGGTATCCTTAAGCTGCGCAGCCGCCTGCACAAAATACCTGCCGTCTGTCCATAGTCCGGCCTCATCCATAGTGATGACTGCGGTACCTGCTGAGCCCGTGAAACCTGTAATATATTTGCGTGCCTTAAAATGCTCTCCTACATACTCTGACTCATGAAAATCAGCAGTAGGTACCACATACAGCGAGATGCCCCTCTTTGCCATCTCGCTTCTCAATGCTTTTAATCTATCCTGTATCATTTTATTATGCCTCTTTAAATTCAAAAAATTTCGTATCTATTTCCGGATACATTCTCTTTAATGAGATTGGTTTGCCGGATTTGTTCAAAAAGCAATGGCTGCTTTTTGCAGTGGTGCGAAGCTCGCCTGTCTCTTTGTCCTTCATGACATACTCAAGCTCCATCTTGATTCCGTTATACTTAAGCAGCTTTGTGTAGATGACGACCGTGTCATCGAAATGTACCATACTGTGATACTCTACCGATATCGACAGCACCGGACTTATGATTTCCATATCCTCCATCTGCCTGTAGTTGAGTCCTATCTGATCCATCAAATCAAGTCTTGCTTCTTCCATCCACTTGACATAGTTTGAATGGTGGATTATACCCATCTGATCTGTTTCATAATACTTTGCGTGGTGCTCGTAAGGACGGATTCTAAGTTCACCTTGTGAGCCGGCAATCTGTAACTCATTGTTTGCCATAAAAACTTCCTCCATTCATATTTTGGTCTTATTTCTATTATGCCACATTGGACAGCTAAATTCAACGACTTGACCGTAAAATATAAACCGGCTGCTACCTGCGTATCATGCTGTAGCAGTCTCTGCATATATTGCGTGAATTTCCAATCGGAAGTATTCTGCCGCAATACCGGCATCTGATAATATACTCATCCTTGCTCTTTGATAGAAGCTGCATAATCTTTGCCTGTGTTTTGTCGCGCTCGTTTTCAAGCCAGTCCTCCTCCACAATTTTGCCCATGCGGACTGAAAACTGATAGTACAAATCAAGCTTTTTGTAATAGGATTCGTATTTCATGAGCCCCTGATACTTTGAATGCTTATCAGGCTTGTCGAGAGAGATATCAGATGTATACGACATGCAGTAGCGCAGCCATTGTCTGACAAGCTCCCTGTCCTTTATATCTATAGGACATGTAATCATCTTATAAAGCAGATATTTGTCATCAAAATCTGCGATAAAGTATCGCTCCTTATACGCATATCCATACAAAAACAATATCTCATCGACATTGATTTTCCTAAACGGTGCTGATGGCTCTGCCTCATGCCAGAGCTTAATTATCGCATCAAGCGGCGCATCCATTGTAAGGAGCACCTGCGGGAAGCCAAGACTTACTATATCAATATCCTGCTCCGGTATATTTAGCGTATTCTTCAGATAATTCAGATTCTTTTGTCCTAAAGCTGTCACATAGCCTGTATCATACAGACCAAATCTGCCTGCACGGCCCGCTATCTGTTTTATCTCAGAGATGACAAGCGGACGTCTTGATACTCCATCAAACTTTTCCACCTCCAGAAATACAATTCTTCTGACCGGCAGATTGAGTCCCATTCCTATCGCATCTGTTGACACGACAACCTGTGTCTTTTTCTCATTAAAAAGCGTCATCTGCCTGCGCCTTATTTCCGGTGGCAGACTTCCGTATATGACACTTGGCTTTATGCCGTTTTCCTCCAGACGCCCTGCTATATTGAGTACCGACTTCTTTGAAAAGACGATAAAGGCATCGCCCTCTCTTACGTCCTGTGGAAATGAAAAAGGCTTATCCTCCAGCTTTAGCGCAGTCTTTCTCTCATACTCCCTTATCTCATACTCGTCATGGCACAGATTAATCAGATGAATGACTACATCCTTTGCCACCGGACTCATGCATATATGAATCTCTCCTGCAAGTGTACCAAGAATTGCCCTGGTCCATGAATGTCCCCTGTCATCATCTGCAACCATCTGTGCCTCATCAATCACTGCGATATCATATTCCTTGTCACAGTCAAGCATCTCCACTGTCGATGCTGTAATTCTGCTGTCTGATACCTCAAGACACTCCTGGCCTGTAAGCATGGTGCATGGTATGCCTGCATCATTCATCTTCTCATATACCTCAAGTGCCAGAAGGCGAAGCGGCCCCAGATAAACTCCGTTTTGCGCCAGCTTAAGCCTCTCAAGCGCCTGATATGTCTTACCGCTGTTAGTCGGGCCTATATGGAGTATGAAGTGCCTTTTCATGCTCTGTGCTTTTGGAAACTCAAGCTCCGGCCGTGCCGGAACCAGCGTGACAATCTCTCTTCTAAGCTCCTTGCTGCGGTACTCATTGTAAAGCGCCTTCATGCTCCTTGTACATATCGCACCTATATACTCCTTGCGCAAAAGCTTTAGAAAATCCTCTGTGAGATACTCTGCCTCCTTCTCATCAAACTGCTCCATATCCACCCTGACGAGCTGCGGAATGATTTCTCTATTTAAAATCTGCCTTGCATTCTTATTGTTGGAATAGTAGGTGATCAATGCAAGCCTTTTTATTTCCTGATGCAGCTTGTCGAGTGCTATTGTCTCGTTTTTTGAAAATCGCGCATATTTAATTGATTTTGCTTTGTTATTGAGCCTGTGAATATAGTGTGCCAGCTTTACAGGCTTACCTGTACTTCTCTTCGCATTCTCCCTGTACTGATCAACATAAAACTGTACCAGTACCTCTTCAAACGATTTTTCCATATATGTGTGTTATCCTCTTTATTTGTATACACCGTTAAGTGTCACCTCAAACGTAACATCCTTTCCGGCTAGTTCTGTATTTGCCTTATAATCATCCGGGAACTTCAGGTTTAAATCAAAGGTTTCTCCCACCTTGTGACCTACCACTCCGTCCTCAAAGCCATCTATATAGCTGCCTGAGCCAAGCACGAGGTCTGTGCCCTGTCCCTCAGTGCTTCCACCCTCGAATTTTTCACCGTCCATATATCCGGTGTAATCAATATTTACTTTATCTCCGTTTTCTGCAACCGTGTCAGTCTCTGTATTCAGTGTTGCTGCCTCGGTCTGTGAATCACTGCTTTGTGTCTCGGATGTTTGTGATTCTGTGGTCTGTGATGCAGCTTCTGTACCATCAGTGCCATTTGATGATGAACCGCCCGATGTCGCAACTGCCCAGATTAGCACTATGACTACCACAACGACTGCCACTACCGGCACCCAGAATTTCAACAGATTCACAACCTTTGCCTTCTTTTCTGCCTTCTCTCTCTCGATTCTTCTTTTTTCCTGTGCGATTTTTTTGTTTTGTTTGTTCATTTTGTTAATCTCCTGTTTTATTTTTATTATTGAATTATACTATTACAATTTGAACATTCTGTGTTTCGCATAAATGAACTGTATGCGTTACAGGTCATTGCAAGCATTGTCTGTCACTGTTCGCTTTAAACTTTAAACGGCTGCGTCTCTTAACTATTTGACGCAATAATAAAAGCAGTAGAAAGACGCCCACACAGCATGCGCTTATAGCTGCACCTGCCTTAAGCCCCGGTGTCTCATAATAAAGCTCTATCTCATGCTCTCCCTCATCCAGATGAATGCTCACAAAGGTATCTGAAAAATCCTCATACTCTGCATCCTTCCCATCCACCTTCATAGTCCATCCCTTTTCACTCGGAATAGAAAGCACAAGCTGTCCTGCCTGCTTCACATCAATGTGTCCGCTTATGTGTGTATCTGAAAAATCATCCACCGAGAGTGTCTGCTCATTGAGTGTATTGTAAGCACTCTCAACTGCAGCAATGGAAAGCTCGTATACATTAAATCGTACAGCATCGGCAGCAGTGTTTGTAACGGAAACTGTCTCCCCCGCCTTCACATATCCCAGGTCAAACAGATACCTGTGAGTGGTCTTCGAGTATGTGGTCTCATACTCTCCGTGGCTGAAGGTCAGACTGTCAGTGCTGCACGAATCGTATGCCGCATAATAATATCCGTCATGGTCAAAGGTGAGAGTCGTAGTTCCCGGATTTTCGTCCTGAGTGCACTCTGTCAGGGTCAGCGTATCATCTGCTGCGCCAAGGAGCCTGCCAAGGGAATTAATCGAATAGATTTTCGATGACGAGGATGGCTTCCACGCATCAATCACTCCCTCATCCATCATAAAACCAAGCGGAAGTGCGTAGTTATTCCGATACAGATAGTGATTTCCGCATTTTCCCACAAGTGTAGTCAACTCATTCTGTGGCTGTATTGATTTTGTAACCATATATCTGACCGAAAGCATTGCTGACGTGACAGGTGTGGCACCGTTATAACAGTAGAAATTCTTGCCTCCCTCCATATAAAGAGCCTGATAAAAATGGCTCACATTTATATTCATCAGGGAAGAAAACTGTGTTCCAGAAGCATAGCCGTATCGTGTGCCATCATTTTTAGTTAGTCGGCCTGTATCCTCAACCCTGTAAAATGGTACATTGTTGTCAGCTGCATCCTCTTTTGCCAGCTCCAGTGCCTTTTGCATATCGTCCACATTGGCATTGTAGCTGCTTCTGCCGGTACAGCCAAATCCTGTCACAGCCATATTGACAGCCAGCTCCACAATCGCAATACCGCATGTTATGACCATCAAAAGCTCCCTGTTTTTCCTTGCTGCAAGCTTTAAGAGTACTGTCATAATGCCGTACAGCGCAACAAACAATATGCTTATGATAACTGCATAATACTCTGTCACATCCTCACCGGCAAACATCGTGCTTACTGCCATAAGCGCCGATGCAAATACCACTGCCACGCCAATATGCCACAATCTTATGCCACGCCACTTTCTTACTGTAGCATAGCCTATGGTCAATACAAGAAATGCATACAGATACGACTGTCTGCCAGGCAGCGAATCCGGAAAATGCAGTCCGTGCCATATAAAGTCAAGCTGTTTATTGGCAAAGCTTGCCATGAAAAACAACACAAACAATACGGAAGCTATTTTTTTCTTCCAATTAATCCTTTTATTGAGCACAAACAGTATCAAAAGCATCACACTAAAGGCTCCGGCATACAGATTCGGCCAGTTCTCTGCACCCTCATAGACGCTTGCTGTCGTGCACATCCTGCCGACCTCTGATAAGAGATTAAAATACCACTCTATCTGCTTTGGGAACTCAATCCCCGATGAACCGCTGTAGCTTAAAATGATAAGCTCCGGGATAATGAGCACCATCGCAGTGCCTCCAGCCAAAAGCGAGTAAACGGCAAATCTCACAATTGCAGCCATTTTACCGCCATTTTGCGTAAAGAAAAGCCATGCAAACCAGAATACCAAAAAGATGCAAAGCATGATGCTCAGATAATAGTTTGACAATATACAAAGTGCCAGTGATACATAGTAAAGTACCGGCTTTTTGTCCCGCACAAGCTTCTCAAGTCCTACTATCGCAAGCGGTGCAACCGCCACAACATCCATCCACATGACATCCCAGCTATACGCAGCTACAAAGCCGGAAAGCGCATATGCCGTAGAAAAAACAAATGCCGGCACAAATGTATTATTGTGATATCTGTTATCCTTTCCAAGAATTACAAAGTGTTCCTTCAGAAAATAAAAAAATGTTGCTCCGCTTAGCGAAATCTTAAAAATGATAAGCAGCTCAATAAACTCAATAATATGGCTCTTTGGAAAAAACACCACAAGCCAGTTTAACGGACTCGCCAGATAATAGGCAAATACCGATACAAAATCACTGCCAAGCCCGATATTCCATGTATACATGAGGCTCGCACCATTTCTTAGCTTCTCCCACAGCTCATTAAAGAAAGGCAGATACTGGTGATACAAATCCATATGCAAAAGGCAGTAATCGCCAAATGGATATACACCATTTCCTATACAGATGATTATACATATGAAAAACGGAATTAAAAACGCTGTCAAAAGTGGATGCTTTTTAACAAAATTCATCACTTATCCTCCCAGTCAAACAGTCTGTAATATTGCAAAAGCTTATAATCGTTTAGCATATCCGAATCGGCCTGCTTCTTTTTGCTGCCGGTTGCCTTGTCTGATTTATTTGATGCTTTATCTAATGTCTTATCTGCAGTTTTATCCGTACGTACCGCTGATATAATTGGATACTCCTCCTGCAGCTTTAGCAGAAAGCTCTGATAGTCATTTGTCGGCACACCTGCCGCTTTAAGTACGTTTGCAGCCAGATAATTAACGCTCGTGTCTTTTCCAGCAGCCTCATCAATATCATAATTTGCCCAGATAACATACGGCACCTGATAGCGCAGCTTAAGCTCTTCATTTGATAAATTATTATAATCCATGCCGTTTGCTGCAAGAACAGAGCTCGCCACAGTATCATTTGGCTGATGATCACCGAAAAATACCACTATAGTTTTCTCATCCACATTTGAAAAATATTCAATGAGTTTCTTTAAATCCTCGTCTGTCATCTTAATCAAAGAAAGATACTGGTCAAGTGCAGAATTATTGAGCTTATCCGCTGTCACCGTATTGTCAAAGCCGTAGTAGGTATCCGTGTATCCACCATGGTTTTGCATAGTGACATTGAATATAAATGCCGGCTGACCATCCGGTTTGTTCTCATAGGTCTCAATAATCCTGTCAAAGGATGTCTCATCACTTATATATTTGCGCACAAACTTCTGATTAAAATAATCCTGCATAAACGAAAGATTGTCAAATCCCAAAAGAGGATAGACCGTATCCCGGTTCCATCCACTGCCATAGTACGGATGCTGTGCATACGTTGCATAGCCTATGCTTTTTAAATAGCTTGCAAGGGAAGGTGTCTTGTTCTTTATATACTGCTGATAAGGAATACTTCCTACCGGAAGAAAAGCCATCGTATTGCCTGTCAGAAACTCAAACTCGGTATCGGCGGTATTGCCACCGCATACAGACGTATTCAGATATCCTGTTATAGTGTTCTCATTGCCCTTTTCAAGACTGTGCACAAACGGCATATAGTCTGTATTTGTATCAAAATCACCGAGCACTGACAGGTCTGAAAATGCCTCATCCATCACAACTATAATATTCGGATAATCACTTGAACTATCATCTGTACCGGCATAGCTGTCAAGCAGCTCCTTTGCCTTCTGTCTGCTATACCCATCAGGCTTATCAACCGCCACGAACTTAAGATCCATCGCAAAGGTCACCGCCATTCCATTCACCTTTGTCATATATGCCGGTGTAAATAGAAACGGATACAGGTAATTGTCAGTCTGGAAATCCTCATCCTGCAGGGCATTCACAAACAGGCACAGCGCAAGTAATCCAAGCACTGTCGGAATTAGTCTGAACCTGAATTTCCACTTAATTCGGAAATCAACAAAATGCATCAGCATAATAAGAGCTATAAATATAACTGTAACAACAACTACTCCTGCAGTCGGTGCGAAATCATAATTGGATGCAACACTTGTCGCCGTACCAATTGAAAAAATATCCCACGGAACAAAAGGAGTCGAGCGGAAAAGCATAACATAATGATTAATCAGTCCAAAAACCATGGCCACGATAAAAACTGCACGAAGTGCCCATTTCGCCCTGCCCGTAACAAAATAAAGAATCCAGGCAATCAGCTCAAACAAAATAATATTAAAAAATGCCGCCATAAATCTGACTTCTTCAAAAGGATTATGTTCGTAGAACTCCATAAGATAAAAAGCCGCAATCGGAAAAATCGAGAATAATACAACATTGAATATAATTTCATATTTTTTATAAATCTTTTTTATCATCATAATGCTCCTGTTTGCTATCTTGTATTACAGCCTATATGGCAGATTTTTGGGTACCTTTTTGGGCAGATTTTTCTTAAAAGTACCCTAATTTTTTTAATTTTTTGAAAGATTGTAAGTAAAGAAAAACCCCGCAAACCCTTGATTTTACTGAAAATCTTGGATTTACGGGGTTTTGCAAATAGTGCCGGCAGTGGGACTTGAACCCACACGGGCTTGCGCCCAACAGATTTTGAGTCTGCATCGTCTGCCATTCCGACATGCCGGCGTCTTACGAACAGTCAATATTTTATCACAATTATTGACTTCATGCAACTAAAATTTGTAATTTCAATATAAATTTCAATGCGATTGTGACTGTTTACGCCTAACAGTGTGACCAGCAACGATTACAGCTATTATAACAATATATTATTAGGGTGAAAATACTAGACTATTTTGCTACTTTTTTTCTAATTATATATCCGATAAAAATAATAACAGCACTTGTTATGACACTTCCATAAAATGTCATTCCTCTGCACAAAAGCTCCATATTCGCTGCATTTCTACCAACAAGCTGTTTAAACCCATCAATCATAATATAATCAGCCACGCCCATAGCACCGGGTATAGGCACACAATTGGAGCCCATCGCCACAAAACACTGTATCACACTCACATCAACTGCCTTATTTACGCCTTCGCCGACTGCCATAAAAATCATAAACGATACCAAAAGCTGTGAAACTCTCTGCATTATATTCCAAAAGAAAATCTCGATGAGAAGCCCGGTCTGCCCTGTGATACTGTTTGAACACTCCTGATATTCTTTCATAGTATTTTTAAGCTTTATTCGAAGCCTGTCACCATGCCGTATTATATGTATTTTTTCAAAAAGCCGGATAAGACTATCGCAAATTGAGTATAATATGTTTCCCTTCCTTAGCAGCATATAAAATACAAGAGCCAGAAAAATCAGCACTACAATCCCCAAACATATAAATATCCGCGAAATACCTGAGAAATTTTTCAGCAACGAATACTTAAAAATCATACATAGTACGCCAATTGTTAAAAGTGAAAGTGTATACATAACAAGATTAATCAGCAGGGCCACTGTAGCAGCATAGCCCGGTATGCCATCCCTTATCATGAAATACGCACTGGCTGGCTGTCCTCCCGATGCCGATGGTGTAATAGCTGAAAAATACACATCGGCTCCACCATACACAGTACCATCAATCGCACTGGTTTTATACCCAAAGTGTCTTGCCATGCGTACCAGAGCAAAGCCTTCAAACCAAATAAACCCAAACGTACAAACAAAACTCATAAAAAGCCAGCCTTTATTTGCATTTCTGATAAAACTCATAAGAATCTCAAACGAAAAATGCTTGCTCTGTGAGACAACAGTCCATATGCTCAAGATAGCTATAAAAACAGAAGCTATCGCCCAAAATATCTTTTTTCTGTCCATTAAATCTAATCCCCTTAAAAAAAACTGGTAAAGTGAATTATGAAAATACACCATACCAGTTTATTGTAGAGAATATATATAACTTTATCAAGTAAAATATTATTAATATCTTTTTAATGTTTGTTAAATTATTTACTATTACAACTAACAAATCAGTCTAAATACAAATTAACTTCTATGATTCCTCTTCCTCATCATTGTCTGTGTTCATCATATACACACCCCTGCTTGCATCTCCATCAGGATTCTTTCCAAACTCGTAATCATTTCCCGGCAGAATAGCATTTAAGAAAATCCCTGCGATAGCTGCAATTGCCAAAGCTGTCAGTGTAATTGATGTTCCTGCTACAGTAAATGTCAGTCCATTTCCAAAGCCAAGACCACATACAAAAATAACACCTGCAATAATCAGATTTCTTGATTTTGTCAGATCTACCTTGTTTTCAACAACATTTCTAACTCCTATTGCTGAAATCATTCCATAAAGCATAAATGAAACTCCACCAATAATCGCTGATGGCATAGTAGATATTACAGCCGAAAACTTTGGAATAAACGAAAGTGCAATAGCAAAAACAGCCGCAATACGGATAACTCTCGGATCATATACCTTAGACAGCTCAAGCACTCCTGTATTCTCACCATATGTTGTATTAGCCGGTCCTCCGATGGCTCCTGCGAATGCAGTTGCAATTCCATCACCTATAAGTGTCCTATGAAGACCCGGATCAGCAATAAAGTTCTGCTCTACTGTAGCAGAAATAGCAGACATGTCGCCAATGTGCTCCATCATAGTCGCAATAGCGATAGGCGCCATAACAAGAATGGACGTAATATCAAACTTCATGAACTGAAATTTAGGTATTCCGACCAACGCAGATGATGCAATTGATGTAAAATCAAGAATTGCTGAACCATCAGGATTAGTAATTCCAGCAGCATTCATAATAAGAGCAACTACATAGGAAATGATTACTCCCATTAGAATAGGAATGATCTTAAATAAGCCCTTTCCCCATATATTGAAAATAATTATAACTCCAAGTGCGATAATTGCAAGAACCCAGTTTGTTGAAGCATTATTGATAGCTGAGCCGGCAAGTGAAAGACCAATGCATATGATAATAGGTCCTGTCACTACAGGTGGAAGGAAACGCATTACACGCTTAATTCCAACCAGCTTAATGATAAGTGCAAGTACAAAATAAAGCATACCTGCAACAAATATGCCACCACACGCATACGCGGCCTTATCATTGACAGCCATATCTGCATACATACCACTGTCAAGGTTTGCAACCGTATAAAAGCCTCCTAAAAAAGCAAATGACGAACCCAAAAAAGCCGGTACCTTAAACTTTGTACACAGATGAAATATAAGCGTGCCAAAGCCTGCACAAAATAGGGTAACCGATACAGAAAGACCTCTGGTAAGCGGCTCCCCACACGCCTTCTGAAAATATCCTGATACAAGAATAGGCACAAGAATTGTTGCGCCGAACATAGCAAACATATGCTGCAAACCAAGGATAAGCATCTTGGCCGTTCCAAGCTGTCTCGCATCACGAATTGGCTCCTGTTTCTTTTGTTCCATAACAACCTCCTTAATAAATTAATGTTTCGATAAGTAACTGAAAACATTATAGCAGTTTTTAATTATTATTTCATTATTATTTCATTATTTTTACAAAAAAAAAGACATCTCATTGGATGTCTTAAATA